>Ga0182024_10000750_pt1 | contig 84752 bp, 69 predicted proteins | sample P32metaG_FD_120480 | JGI IMG/M metagenome (GOLD analysis project Ga0182024, IMG submission 120480) | Permafrost microbial communities from Stordalen Mire, Sweden - P3-2 metaG (Illumina Assembly) | ecosystem: Environmental > Terrestrial > Soil > Wetlands > Permafrost | place: Sweden: Stordalen... | reverse complement strand
TGGCTCCCCGGCGTGGATTCGAACCACGACAATAGCGAGCTCTTGGGCTTTCATCTCGCGGCTGAGCCTAACTAAGTCTGCCCTCGTTTTGCCATTGCCGATGAGATCGTCGAAAGCGCCCAGGGCGCACATAGAACCGCTTGAAACTCGACCGTCCGGGAATCGCGGGCTTATGCTTCGGCCCGGTCCGCGGCCAGCTCACGCTGGCGCTCAAAGGCGAGCTTGCCCTGGTACTCCTGCCACAAGGTCGTGAAGCCGGCCCAGTAGTAGCCGCCCACGAACAGCAGCAGGAACGGCGCCGCGAGGTAGTTGTAGGAGTTGAGCGCGTAAACCGTGATGGCCAGGAAGATGCTGCCGGCTACGATTTCCGCGTAGGGCAGCCAGCCGCTGCGGCGGCGATACTTGTCGTCGCGAATCTTCAGCCGGGGCTGCGCGCCGTACTTGGCGGTGCGGGCAAATTCGGTCTTGTATCCGATCAGCGCCTCGAACACCGCGCGCGAATTGATGATGGTCAGCGCGACGCCCGCGGCCATCAGCGCCGGCAAAAAGAGAAACGCCCGCTTCCAGGTTTTGGGGAACAGCTCGTGGTGCGCCACCACGTAGAACGCCGAAATCGACCAGAACGACGCCACGATCAGCGGGAAATCGATCAACAACATCTCCAGCCAGCCCATGTAGAAGCGCACGATCATCACCGGCAGCATCATGAGGCTGATCACGATCATCAGCGGGTAACTGATGTTGGGCGTCAGGTGGAAGAACGCCTCGGCCTTGACGCGGAAGGGCAGATCCGACTTGAGAATCGACGGGAGCAGCTTCATCGCCACCTGCGTCAGACCCTTGGCCCAGCGCGACTGCTGCACCTGGAATCCGTAAGTGTCGACTGGCAGCTCCGAGGGGCACTCGACCGTCGGCACGTACACGAACTTCCAGCCCTTGAGCTGGGCGCGGTAGCTCAAATCCGAATCCTCGGTGAGGGTGTCGTGCTGCCAGCCGCCGGAGTTCTGGATCATCGACTTTCGAAGAACGCCCGCGGTCCCATTGAAATTGAAGAACAGTCCCCCGCCGGCGCGCGCGATGTGTTCCAACACGAAGTGGCCGTCCAGCAGCATCGCCTGCACCTCAGTCAGCACGCTGTGGTGCCGGTTGAGGTAACCCCAGCGGGTCTGCACCATGCCGACTTTGGAATCCACGAAATGATGCACAGTGCGGTGCAGGAAGTCGCGCGGCGGAACGAAGTCGGCGTCAAAAATGGCCACGAACTCTCCGGAGGCCGTCTTCAATCCGTTTTCCAGCGCCCCCGCCTTGTAGCCGTGGCGGTTCTCGCGATGGATATATTCGATGGGCAGCCCGGCTTCGCGGTAGTCCTCCACTAGGCTCCTGGTGAAGGGATGCGTATCGTCGGTGGAATCGTCCAGAACCTGGATCTGAAGCAGCTCGCGCGGATAGTCGATTTTGGCGGTTTCCTCAAGCAGGCGCTCCACCACGTAACGCTCGTTGTAGATCGGAAGCTGTACTGTCACGCGTGGCAGGGCATCGAAGCGGCCGGGGGGCTCGCCGGCGAAACTCTTGCGGTGCTTCATGTACCCGCGGATCATGGCGTAGCGATGCATCCCGTAGCAGGACAACACGAGGAGAACGCCGAAGTACGGGATCAGCATCGCCCAGTCGAACAACGCCAGGTGATGAATGCCCTTGAAGGTGTCGTCGGGGAGGGAGTCCGCGATCTTCCCCGCCCAGACGGAAATGCGGCTCGCCGCCAGAAGCGAGGGAATAGGGGTGCTAACGATCATGGAGTACCGTCGCGGGCGCTGTTTCCGGACGCGGGCGCTCGCGAACCCCTCTATTATATACTCAAGTCGGAGTCTAACCTTTATGCGTTTCTTTCTCGACACGGCCAATCTGGAAGAGTTGAAAGCCGGAGCCCGCTGGGGCATCGTGGACGGAGTCACAACCAATCCATCGCTGATCGCCAAGGAAGGCGTGCCGCTGGAACAGCAGGTGGCCAAGATTTGCGAGATCGTCGACGGCGACATCAGCGCCGAAGTGCTCGCCACCGACGCCGACGGCATGGAGTCGGAGGGCCGCAAGCTGGCGCGCATTCACAAGAACATCGTGGTGAAGGTGCCGCTGACGCGCGATGGCATCCGCGCCTGCTCCACGCTGAGCCGGGAAGGCATCCGCGTGAACGTGACCCTGTGCTTTTCCCCCGGCCAGGCCTTGCTGGCGGCCAAGGCCGGAGCGTATTTCATAAGCCCGTTCGTTGGCCGCATCGACGATTCCGGCTGGAACGGCATGGAGCTGGTCCGCGATATCGTCCTGATCTACCGCAACTACGGTTATGCGACGCAGGTGCTGGCGGCCTCGCTGCGTCATGTCGGCCACGTGATCGACGCCGCCAAGGCCGGCTCGCACATCGGGACCATGCCCTTCAAGGTGATGGACTCGCTGTTCAACCATCCGCTGACGGACAAGGGCGTGGAGACGTTCCTCAAGGATTACGACAAGGTATTTCACAACGCCCCAGTGGCGCGGTAGTGGGGTCTTGTCTACACCGCTTACTAACGTGAAGCGCTGACTCTGAGCCGTGACCGTGAGGGAGCGGTTGTTAAAGTTGCGTGGGACAGTATCTGGCGCATTGGGTGGAAACTGCGCTAAGCTGCTGTGAATGCCGCCCAACGGCCAGCTCGCGGTGTTAGCCGGAGTAGCGCTCGCTCTGATCGCGCTCGGCGTTTGGATCGCCTTGCGGGTGGCGCAGGGGAATCCGGAGAAGCGCGAAAAGCGCCGCCGCCTGCACGTGCATCGGACCGGGCGATTAGGCGACGCGCTCATCACCGAAGCCACCGACGTCCTGCTGTATTACACATATTCGGTGCATGGCGTGGAGTACCACGCTTCGCAGGAGATCGCCGCGCTGCGGGATCTGCTGCCGGCCGAGTCTGGACGCCTGGTAGGCGTCGCCAACCTCAAATATTCGCCCAGGAATCCGGCCAACTCGATTCTGCTTTGTGAGGAATGGAGCGGGCTGCGGGTCAAAGGAGCGCCGGCAGCGGCGCAACCCTCTCCTTAACTCCTTACTTCACTTCAATCGTAAACGGCATCAGCCGCAGCACGCCGCCGTGCGCCAGCAGCCGAACCGGCATCTTGCCCAGCAGCATGCGAATTTGCGACTCCACCTCGGAATCCGCGGGATGGCTGTTCCACAGCAGATCGAACAGCGTCCGGCGCGGGGGATAGCTCACCAACGTGATTTTGTCGGATGCCCCGATCTTGGCGCGCTGTTTCACCAGCTCCACGGCGCGGTCCAAGCCGCCGATCTCGTCGATCAGTCCGTTCTGTTTGGCCTGCGAGCCCAGCCACACGCGGCCTTGCGCCAGCGGCTCAATGTCGTTGTATGTGCGCTTTCGCCCGTCGGCCACGCGTTGGACGAAGCTTCGATAGAACTCCTCGATCTCGGTCCGCAGCTTGGCGCGCTCATCGGCCGTCAACGGGCCGTCCTCCGAATCGATGGCAGCGAAGCGCCCGCGCGTCAGCAGTTCCTTATTCACGCCGATCTTGTCGTATAAGCCCTTCAGGTTGATCTTCCCAAAGAACACCCCGATGGAACCCGTCAGCGTATTGGAATACGCCAGCACCGGGTCGCCGGTCATGGCGATGAAGTAGCCGCCCGATGCCGCATCGTCGGACATCGAAATCACCGTGGGCTTTTTCTGGCTCAAGCGCTTGGCTTCGTGCAGGATGTCGTCGGAGGCGATGCCGTCGCCGCCGGGCGAATTGATGCGCAGAATCACTCCTTGAATGGACGAATCATTCTCTACCTCGCGCATGGCGCGGACCGCGCTGGCGGACGCGATGCCAGTCGCCTGAAAACCGTCGGAGTCGTCGCCGCGGGTGATGTCGCCTTCCTCTGTCACCAGAGCGATGCGCTTGCCCTGCGCGATCCCGGCCTCGGCTTTGGCGTAGGACCGGTCGCCGATTTTGGAGGGGTTGCCGGCCTTGTCGTACATCTCGTCTTCATACAGCAGGCCGTCCACCAGGCCGCCATCCAACGCCTCCTTGCCGACAAAGGGCCCGTTGTCGATCAGCGCGCGGATCGCCGCCGCCGGCTTCTTGCGTCCTTGCGCGATCACGTCGATCAAATTTCCGAAATACTGATCCAGGATCGGGTTGAGCTGTTCCAGCGTCTCGGGCGACGGCCCGGTTTTGGTGAATTGGTCGGGATAGTCCTTGTATTTACCGACATGCTCGAACTCCATGCTCACGCCCAACTTGTCGAGCGTGCCCTTGAGATACAGCAGCTCCGCGCGCAGGCCTTTGACGTCGAGCTCATCTTCCGGCGCCATATAAATACTGTCGGCGGCGGTGGCGATGTAGTATTCGTGCGTTCCAGCGCCGCGCAGGTAGGCGTAGACCGGCTTGCCGGATTTCTTGAAGGCCAGAATTTCGGCGCGGATTTCCTCCAGTTTGGCCCAGCCGGTGCTCAATCCTTGCGGCTCCAGCACCAGAGCTTTAATGCGGCTGTCGGCGGCCGCCTGTTGCAACAGGCGCCAGTTGTCCGAGACGGTCAGCGGCGGCTGCTCCTGGAAATACGGTATCGCCAGGTCCACCGGCGCCTGCTCCGGCACATCCCCCTCCAGATGCAGCACCAGGGCTGAATTGGCGGACACAGTGGGAGCGCGGCTGCTCCCGCCAAAGCGGATCGCGGCGAAGACCAGCAGCACAGCCAGCAAGCCGGCGAACAGGATACCGATGACAAAGCCGAGAAGAAATCTCTTCATAAGGCGCGGCGGATCAAGGCCATTCCCCCGAGGCTCCAGGATAAACTACTTTGCAGGCATCTGTGTGAAATGAGATCCAAGCTATGAGAGACGTCCGGTGATCGTCGTCAGGCTCCAAGGCGGGCTGGGCAACCAGATGTTCCAATACGCGCTGGGCCGGGCTCTCCAGCATCGGCGCGGCGACGAGTTGCGCCTGGATGTGACGTACCTGCTGGGAAGCTCGGTTTTCAAGTGGGACGTGCCTCGCGAATACGATCTGGACGTGTTCCGGATTCAGCCCGCCTTTGCCTGCATCCCGCGTCTGCTGCGCCGCGTGCCCCGGAGGCTCGGCGAGGCGGAAGCCGTCCCCAAGAGGCAGGCCTTCGTTGCCGAAAAGGAGTTCGGGTTTCATCCCGAGATTCTCGATTTGACCGCGCCCAACTTGTATCTGGACGGGTATTGGCAAAGCGAGTCGTATTTCGTGGAGATCCGGCATGAGCTCCGCCGCGCCTTTCAGCCCCGCATGCCTCTCTCGCCGGCGGGGCGCGAGATGGCCCAAAGGATCGGAAGCGTCAATGCGGTGTGCGTCAACGTTCGCCGAGGCGACTATATCACTATGGCATCCTCGCGCAACGCACTGGGTTTCGTAGGCGAGGATTACTATCGCAGGGGCATCGACTGGATCAAGGCGAAGGTTGAGGATCCCTGGCTTCTCATCAATTCCGACGACATGCCCTGGTGCCGGGAGCACCTCAAGTTCGATCTCCCCACCATCTATCTCGACGAAGCGTACGCGGGGTGGAAGTTCGGGGAGCAGCTTCAGCTTATGACTTTGTGCAAGCACTTTCTGATTCCCAACAGCACCTTTGCCTGGTGGGCGGCGTGGCTCGCAGGACATGACGGGAAGCTGGTGGTATGCCCGCGGAGATGGTTTTCGAACCCATCCATCAGCTCGAAGGATCTGATTCCGCCTTGCTGGGTGACCTTGTGAAACAAATCCCGCTGTGAATCCATATGTTAAGCTGGCGGCCATGAAGGCAGAAGGCAAGCGTCCACCCGAGGATGGCGAGTATCGCTTATGGATTAAGGTTTGGTTCGCGATGACCTTGGCGATCCTGGTGTATTTTGGGCTGGCCCTGTGGGTCAGGCCGGTGGCGATAGCGGAAAACCCTACCCTGGAGCGCATTCTGATGGTGCTCTCCGTGGCCTACGTCATCGCCTCCTTTCCGGCCAAGAGATGGTTGCTGGTGCAGGCTCGGGAGATCGATAGCGACGCCTTGCGGCGCGCGGCGATGGTGGTGCCGCTGGTGCTGTGCGAAATCGCCGCGATCACTGGGTTCGCGCTCCGGATGGTGATCGGATCGTCGCACTACTACGTATTTCTCTTGCTGGGTCTGGCCGGAATGTTGCTCAATTTTCCAAAGCGCGGGGAATGAAGGCGCGGTGGGGCAGGTCTCCGGCGTGCCGATTTTGGTTAGCCTTGCTCGACTTTATCCGCCAGCACGCGGATGTGATTATCGCGGATCTCGACGTAGCCGCCGGAGACTTTGATGCGCTCGGTCTTGCCGCCGAGCGTATAGGAAAGTTCGCCCTCGCCCAATTCGCTCAACAGCGCGGCGTGGCCGGGCAGGATGCCCATGTAGCCGTCCTTGCCCGGAATCTGCGCGTATTCCGCGGTTTGCGACGCCACCAGTTTCTCCGGCGTGGCAATCTCGATCTGCAATAAATCCGCCATGAGACCCTTAGCCCGCCTGCTTCATTTTCTCCGCCGCTTCGAGCACGTCGTCAATGGACCCTTGCATGTAAAACGCCTGCTCCGGAATCTCGTCGTGCTTGCCCTCGACCACTTCCTTGAAGCTGCGCACGGTGTCGGCGACCTTGACGTACTTGCCCGGACGGCCGGTAAACGCCTCGGCCACGTTGAACGGCTGGGACAGAAACTTCTGGATGCGCCGCGCGCGCCCCACCGTGAGCTTGTCGTCGTCGGACAGCTCATCCACCCCCAGAATCGCGATGATGTCCTGAAGATCCTTGTAGCGTTGCAGCGTCTGTTTGACCGCTTGCGCCGTGTTGTAGTGATCCGCGCCGATGATCAGCGGATCGAGAATGCGGGACGTGGAAGCCAGCGGATCGACCGCCGGATAAATTCCCATCTCCGAGATCGAACGCGAAAGATTGGTGGTGGCGTCCAAGTGCGCGAACGTGGTGGCCGGGGCCGGGTCGGTATAGTCGTCGGCGGGCACGTAAATGGCCTGCACCGAAGTGATCGAGCCGGACTTGGTGGACGTAATGCGCTCCTGCAAATCGCCCATTTCCGAGGCCAGATTGGGTTGATAGCCGACCGCGCTGGGCATGCGTCCAAGCAGCGCGGATACTTCCGAGCCGGCCTGCGTGAAGCGGAAAATGTTGTCGATGAACAGCAGCACGTCCTGGTGCTCTTCATCGCGGAAAAACTCGGCCACCGTGAGAGCGCTCAAGGCCACGCGCAAGCGGGCTCCGGGCGGCTCGGTCATCTGACCGTAAATCAGGGCGCACTTGGATTTTGTGTAATCGTGCGGATCGATGACGCCGGCTTCCTGGAACTCCAGCCACAAGTCGTTGCCTTCGCGCGTGCGCTCGCCCACGCCGGCGAACACGCTTACGCCGCCGTGCTTGGTGGCCAGGTTGCTGATCAGCTCCTGAATGATGACGGTCTTGCCCACGCCCGCGCCGCCGAACAATCCGATCTTCCCGCCTTTCAGGTAGGGCTCCAGAAGGTCGATGACCTTGATGCCGGTCTCGAACATCTGAAGCTCGGTGGACTGCTCTTCAAACGCGGGCGCCTGCCGATGGATGGGGTAGCGCTTGGCTGTGTTGACCGGGCCCATCTTGTCCACCGGCTCGCCGATGACGTTCAGCACCCGGCCGAGCGTCTCCTTACCCACGGGCACGGTGACCGGCTCGCCTAGGCTCTCGGCGCGCATGCCGCGCACCAGACCGTCGGTGGGCTGCAACGCGATGGTGCGAACGCGGCTTTCGCCGATGTGCTGCGCCACCTCGCAAATGATGCTGATGGGATCGGGAACGTTGAATCCCTCGCTGGTGATGCGAATCGCGGTACGGATGACGGGGATCTGCCCCTCCGGGAATTCGATGTCCACGGCCGGTCCGGCCACCTGGATCACTTTTCCTAACGTCATAGACAATCCTCTTTTTTTGAGCCGGGTGTTCCCGGCCCCTGCAAAAACAAAAAACCTAACCGGGCGCGGCTCTAACCCAAAGCCGCGGCGCCGCTGACGATTTCGATAATCTCGCGCGTGATGCTGGCTTGACGCACGCGGTTCATATACAACGTAAGCTTGTCGATCATGTCGGACGCGTTGGATGTCGCGGCATCCATCGCGGTCATGCGCGCGGCCAGCTCGGCTGCCGCGGACTCCAGCAACGCCCGGTATATCCGTACTCTCACGTAGCGCGGCAAAAGCGTCCCCAGCATTTCCTCGGGCTTCTGCTCGTAGATGTAATCGGCCGGCGAAGCCGATTTCGGAACCTCGATCGGCAGAAGGCGCGCGGAGGTAGGATTGGGCGCCATGATGCTCTTGAACTCGTTGACGAACAAGTACACCGAATCTACCTCAGCCTTCGAAAAGCGCTCGATCACGGACTCTGCGATTTTCTCGGCGTCGTCGTAGCGCACGTTGCGGAACAGATCCAGGTGCTCGCCGTGAATCGGCAGGGTGCGCCTCCGGAAATAGTCGCGCGCCTTGCGGCCGATCAGCTCCAGGCTCAACTGGCTGGCCCGATGCTCGTCCAGGAACCGCTGGGCCATCTTGAGCAGGTTGGAGTTGAAGCCCCCGGCCAGCCCCTTATCCGCGGTCACCACGATCGCCAGGATGCGCTTCTCCGGCCGCACCGCCAGCAGCGGATGCTCTTCGGCCTCGGCGCTCTGTGCCGCGGCCTCGGCGACGTTGGTCAACACCTGGTCCAGCATGCGCGCATACGGACGGGAGGCCAGCGCGCGATCCTGAGCCCGGCGCAGCTTCGCCGCCGAGATCATCTTCATGGCCTTGGTGATCTGCTGCGTGTTCTTCACGCTGCGGACGCGCCGCCGGATGTCGATCAGGCTGGGCATTTACTTTTTCGCGTGGTCTTGCTTGACGTGATCTTGGACGAACCGCGCCTTGCATTCCTTCAGCGCCGCGTTTATCTGGTTCTTCAAGTCGTCGTCCAGAGTCTTTTTTTCGCGGATCGTCGACAAGATTCCGGGATGCGCATTTTCCACGAAGCGGTACAGTTCCGTCTCAAAGGCGCGGCACTGATCCACCGGCAGATCGTCCAGGACGCCATTGGTTCCGGCGTAGATGATCAGCACCTGCTTTTCCACGGGGATCGGCGAATACTGGCCTTGTTTCAGGATTTCCACCATGCGGCTGCCGCGCGTGATCTGCGCGGTGGACGCTTTGTCCAGATCGGAACCCATCTGCGCGAACGCCGCCAGGTTGCGGTACTGCGCCAGGTCCAGACGCAAGCTCCCTGCCACCTGCCGCATGGCCCTGATCTGCGCGTTGCCGCCCACGCGGCTTACCGAAATGCCCACGTTGATCGCAGGCCGGACGTTGGCGTTGAATAAATCCGACTCGAGATAGATCTGGCCGTCGGTGATGGAAATTACATTGGTGGGAATGTAGGCCGAGACGTCGCCGGCCTGGGTTTCTATAAACGGCAGCGCTGTCAGCGATCCGCCGCCGCCTTCGTTGTTGAGCTTGGCGGCGCGCTCCAGCAATCGGCTGTGGAGATAGAACACGTCGCCGGGAAACGCTTCACGCCCGGGAGGACGCCGCAGCAGCAGGGAAATCTCGCGATAAGCGGCGGCGTGTTTCGAAAGATCGTCGTAAATACACAGCGCGTGACGCTTGCTGTCGCGGAAATACTCGCCGATCGCGCAGCCCGAATACGGCGCCAGGTACTGCATCGGCGCGGGATCGGACGCCGTGGCCGCCACCACGATGGTGTACGCCATGGCCCCGTGATCTTCCAGGGTCTTGACCACCTGCGCCACCGTCGAGCGCTTCTGTCCGATGGCGACATAGATGCAAATCACGTCGCCGCCCCTCTGATTCAGGATGGTGTCGATCGCCACCGTGGTCTTGCCGGTCTGGCGGTCGCCGATGATCAGCTCGCGCTGGCCGCGGCCGATCGGGATCATGGCGTCGATGGCCTTGATGCCCGTCTGCAAAGGCTCCTTGACGGGCTGGCGGTCCACCACGCCCGGCGCCAAGCGCTCGATCTGATTGAACTGCTTAGCCTCGATGGGGCCCTTACCGTCGATGGGCACGCCCAACGCGTCGATGACGCGTCCGAGCATGTGCTCGCCCACCGGAATCGACATGATGCGGCCGGTGCGGCGCACTTCGTCGCCCTCTTTGATGTTCGAGTACTCGCCCAGCAGCACCGCGCCGACCTGGTCTTCCTCGAGATTCAAGGCGATGCCGGAAACACCGCCTTTGAACTCGATCAGCTCGCCCGCCATGACGTTTTCCAGGCCGTACACGCGGGCAATTCCGTCGCCCACCGAAATGACGGAGCCGGTCTCGGATACATTGACCGTGCCTTCGTAATTTTCAATCTCTTCGCGCAACACGCGCGAAATTTCATCCGCCCGAATCTGAGCCATAAAATTCCGTTACCCTTTTGCGAGCTTCAGCCGCAATTTATCCAATTGCCCGCGCACGCTGCCGTCGTAAACGGTGGAGCCGATGCGGGCCACAACCCCGGCGATCAGCGCCGGATCGATGGAGAACTTCAGTTTTGCTTTTCTCCCCGTCATGCGGGAGATTTCGGTTTCAAGCCCAGCTTGCTGGGCGACATCCAGGTTTCGCGCGCTCAGCACGTCGGCCCTCACAAAGCCGAGCCGTTCGTCCAGCAGCGCCTCAAAGGCGTCCACGATCGAAGGCAATTCGGCCACCCGGCGATGGTCGATCACTACAAAGAGAAAATTGCGCGCCTGCGTGTCCAGCCCGAGAGGGTGAAGTACCCGCGAGACAATGGCGCGCTTTCGCGAAGGCGGCACGGCCGGCGACAGAAGCGCGGTGCGCAGCTCGGGCGAGCCTGCGATCACCTGCCCCACCGTCCGCAACTGAGCCAGGATCGCGGCTGGGTTGGAAGTAGAGCCGGATGCCGCCGTCACCTCCACCAGCGCCCTGGCGTAACGGGTTGCGACCGCTGAGAGCATCTAGTTCTTGGACTCCTGCCGCTTGAGATCTCCCACGAAGCGGTCTACCAGGATCGCTTCGATGCCCGCATCCAGACGCGTGCGGATGCGTTGGGCGGCGAGATCCAGGGCCAAGTCCGCGGCATAAGCGCGCAGCTCTCTGCGGGCGGTCTTGCCGGCGGATTCAATCTCCATCTGGGCCTGATCGTTGAGCTTGCCGATGTGCGCGGCGGCTTCTTCGCGGATGCGCTGGCCCTCGCGCTCCATCTCGGCGCGGGATTGCACCCGGAAGGCTTCGATGTCGGCGGAGAGGCTGTTCACCCGCAGCAAGATCGCGGCCGTGCGCTGTTCCGATTCCTGCTTGAGCTTCTGCGCCTCCGCAATCTCCTTTTGGATCCCGGAGGTGCGGGTGCTGAAAAACGAAGGCAGGTTCTTGACCAGAAGGTAGCCGACGCCGGCGGCGAGAATCGCGAAATTCACCCACCTCCAGATCTCCAGCGTATCGCCCGATTCCCCGCCCTTCTCTTGCGCAAAACAAAACGTGGAGGCTAGCACAAACAACCACAGCCGCCGCTTCATAGGGGCCTCCGTCCCAACACCGCGGTCGCGATCTGATCCGCCAGGGCCGCGCTGGTTTCGAGCAGGTTTTGCCGTGCGCCGGCGGCCTCGGAGGCAAGCTCCTCCTTGGCCCGTGCGACCGCCGCTTCGGCGCTCGCACGCGCTGCAGCCACTTGCGCGGCGTGATCCGCAAGCCAGCGCCGGCGGGTCTCTTCCTGCTCCCTGTATACCTCGGCCCGAGCTTCCCGAAACTGGGCTTCGTATTCCGCGGTCTTGCGGTCGGCCTCCGCATGGCTGGCTTCAGCAGCCCTGCGAGCGCCCGCCGTCAACTCCTCCCGTTGCTTCAGCACCTTCCGCAGCGGCCCGAACAGCATGCTGCGGAAAAAGAAGTGCAGAAACACCAAAAAGATCGCGGTGGGTATAGCTTTGATTAAGATGCCGCCAAGGGCCTGTAAGGTTTGTTCCATTCAGAAATTGTGCAGGGAACGAACGAGCTAAAGAGCGGCCGAACAGTCGCCCTCCACCATTAAGAGTTACACTATCACAGCCGAATGGCGCTGGTCAATCTTCAGACCGCAATTTTTGGAGTCTGGCAAGAATCGCCCGCTATTTCCGCAGCCGCACAAACTCCAATGTTTCCAACATCCTGACCGATCTCGCCCCCTCTTTGTCATTCGCAACCATCAGGCGCAAGGAGCCTTGATTGCCGGACAAAGGAGCGCCGTCGCGATGGTCGGCGACCAGGATGGTTTGGTTGCCAAAGGACGGATCGAGCTCGCCGGGGGTGAACACCACCTGGTAGCCGTCGCTGGCTTTGGCGAGCACGTAACTCGCCAGCGCTTTGCCGCGCAATTCGCCGCCGAAGGGCACGCCGGCCTTCTTGAGCACATCGATCAGGGCGACGCCTTCATAAACCGCCATCGAGCCGTCGGGATTGGGCACGCGGACGGTTTGGCGCGGCATCGCCGCCAGGTTGGCGAGCGTCAGCGTCAAGGGCATCGGAACCTCCCCAGTGACGGCAAGCGTTGCGGCGGGTGCCTGAGCAAAAGCCGCGGAAGCGATCAGCAGGCAGGCAGCGTACTTCATAACAGTCATTGTATCGCTAACAAGACACTACGGAAACCGATAACCGAAATCCCGCAAAATATCGCGCCCCCCGCCGGTGAGGAAAAATGCGGTGAACTTGCGCGCCTCCGCCTGATGTTGCGAAGACGCCAGGATGCCAAGCTCCTGAGCGATGGGCTGATGCAGTTTTTCGTCCACCGTGATGATCTTGCCCGGATCGTGGAGCACCAGCGAATACGCGGTGAAGACGGCATCGGCGTTGCCCGAGCTCCCATACTGGCGCGCCATGGCGATACTTTCCGCATAGACCACCTTGCCCTGGACCCGATCCCACACGCCTGCGGCCTTGAGCGACTCGATCGTGGCTTCCCCGTACGGCGCAAGCTCAGGCTTGGCGATGGCGATGGTCCGAACCATGGGCGACACAAGCTCCTCGATCCGGCCGACGGCGGGACTGCCGGGAGGCAGCCACAGCGCCAGAACGCCGATCGCGTAGACCGCCCGCGTGCCGGGGACAAGGAGACGCTTCCGATCGAGCTGACCGGCATGCGACGCGTCTGCGGCCAGGAACACATCATAGGGCGCGGAGTTCTCGATTTGTTGGGCCAGTTGGGCTGTGGAAGCGAAGCTGAAAACCGGATGGATGCCGGTCTGGGCTTCGAATTTTGGTCCGGCCGCCTGTAGAGCCGCTGTTAGATTCGCCGCGGCCGCAACCGCCAGCGATGGTTGTGCGGCCGGCTCCCGGCTGCAAGACGATACGGCCAGGATAAGAACGATGAAAGCCGCTAGCGCCTGTGGTGGGGCGGGTCCCCTGACCCGCGCGCGATCCCCTGGTCGCGCTGGAGAGCCGGACCTGGAGGTCCGGCGCGGACGAGGGCGTCCGCCCCACATGCGAGTTCGTCGCGTATACATGCTCTTGTCTTGGATTCAAGATATCGGATTGCGGCTGCCGGGCGCAAGGACTGCGGTACATTGGAAAAGACAGTGTCCGGGATCGAAAACAATCTGGGGACCCTGCGCCGCAAGCGCGGCATCCCGGCGGCGCGCCTGGCCAAGTCGGCGGGCATCACCCGACAGACCATTTACGCGATGGAAGCCGGGAGCTACGTCCCCAACACAGCGGTGGCGCTGCGGCTGGCAAGAGCCCTGGAAACGACCGTCGAGGACTTGTTTTCGCTTCCCCAGGAAACCGGCGCCGCGGAAGCGCGGACGGAGCAAGCGCATCTTCTCACTGGAACCGCTGCCGCACCCATTGGACAACCCCAGGCGGGACCGTTCCAGCCGGGGCAACCAGTAGAGCTGTGCAAGGTGGACAAGCGCCTGATGGCCTCCGCGCCCTCGCCGATGCCCTGGTATTTCCCGGCCAGCGATGCCGTGGTGGCCAGCAAGCCGCAAGGCGGCAAGACCACCGTGCAGGTGTTCGACCCCGCCGAGGATTTCCGCAACCGCATTTTGATCGCCGGATGCGATCCCGGGATTTCGGTGCTGGCGCGGCACGTGCAAGCCGCCGGTGTGGACCTGGTGCTGGCGCATCGCAACAGTTCCCAGGCGCTGGCGCTGTTGAAGGAAGGCAGCGTTCACGTGGCCGGGACGCATTTGAGCGACGAAGCCAGCGGCGAGTCGAATCTTCCCGAGATCGGACGCATGTTTTCCAAGAACTCCGTCGCCGTGATTTCGTTTGCGGTTTGGGAAGAGGGCATCGTCACCGCCGCCGGGAATCCGAAAGGAATTCGCGGAATCGAGGACCTGGCCCGCCGCGACATCGCCATGGTGAATCGCGAAAAAGGCGCCGGCAGCCGCGCGCTGCTGGACGCGCACCTGAAGCGGCTCAAGATCGAGGCCCGCAATGTAAGAGGGTACGAGCGCATCGTCCCCGGACACTTGCCGGCGGCCTGGCAGGTGCACAGCGGCGCGGCCGATTGCTGCATCGCCACCCGAGCCGCCGCGCGCGCCTTCGGCCTGGGCTTTATTCCCCTGGTCAGCGAGCGCTACGATCTGGCGATCCGCCGCCAGCATCTGGATCTGCCAGGAATCGAGGCCATGCTCGATACGCTCAACCGCTCCAGTTACCGGAGGGAGCTGGAAAGCCTCGGCGGCTACGACGCCAGAGCCGCCGGTGAGCGCCTCTTATGACCGATGTGGCGCACGCACTTTGCGTGCCGCGTTCACACTCTTGTGAACGCTTGCCTCACCTCTAACTCATCGCCACCACCGCCACCCCCGCCTCGTTCGCTCTCTCCAGCAGCTCCTTCCGGTCCAGCAGCAGAGTGCGCCCCGCGTCGACGGCCAGCGCCGTGGTTCCGGTCTCGCGCATTACCTCGATCGTCTGCGGACCGGCCACCGGCACGTCGAACAGAAGATGCCCGCGCCTGCCGGAAGCCTTCACCAGCCGCAGAGGCTTGCCCTGCGCCAGCGATGCCGCGCGCCGCAGCATGGCGTCGGTGCCTTCCATCGCCTCCACCGCGACGCAAGCTCGTTCGGCAATGGCCACGCTCTGCCCGATATCGTGCGCGGAAAGCGCGGCGGCGATGCGGCGTCCGTAGTCCAGGTCGCGCATTTCCTCGCTCGAGGGCTTGCGCCGCGTCAGCACCCCTTCTTCGGCCAGCAGATCCTTCAACAGCAGCGTCGAATCCGCCAGCGTGATGCCTTCCTCCGCCAGCACCTTCTGGATTCCGCCGATTAGTGCGTCCGTATTCTTCGCGTCCAGCGACGCCAGCAGCTTGACCAGGCGCCAGTCCGGGACGATCGCCGAAAAGATCTTGACGTGCTTCACCTGCCCGCACATCATGACTTCCGCGATGGATTCCTTCTTGCAGATTTCGATCAGCTTGCTCAGCGCCCCCAGCGAGATCCAGTAGCAGCGCGCCGCCAGAGCCTCGATTTCAGGCGAGGCTTCCTCCTTGATCCCGATCGCGACAATCTCCATCCCAGCCTTGCGCGCCGCTTCCAGAGCCAGGACCGGGAAGCGCCCGTTGCCGGCGATGAGTCCGTATCGGTTCACTTGATGAAACCACGTTCGCTGGAGGCAATAAAGGATAGGAGGGCGGAGACCTCCTCGCCCGGCGGCACTTCCTCGCGAATCCGTTCGACGGCTTGCGCGGTGTTGAGTCCGGCGCGCGTCAGCAGGCGGAAGGCCTTGCGAAGCGCGTCAATCGTCTCGGAAGAGAAGCCGCGCCGTTCGAGACCGGTCGAATTTGCGCCGAATACCTTGGCCTCGCGCTCGGTAACCGTGTTCGAGAACGGCAGCACGTCCCGCGTGATGACGCTATAGCCGCCCACAATCGCGTGACGCCCGATGCGGCAGAATTGGTGGACTCCCGTGGCCGCCCCGATCCAGGCCCAATCTTCCACGATCACATGGCCCCCTAAAGTTGCCGCATGCGATAGCACAACGTGACTGCCGAGTTGCACGTCGTGCGCGACATGCGTATACGCCATCAGCAAATTGTCGTCTCCGATGGATGTGATCATTCCGCCGCCCTCGGTGCCGCGGTGCAGCGTGGCGAATTCGCGGATGCGATTCCGATGCCCGATGCGCAGCTCGGAGCGTTCGCCCTTGTATTTGAGATCCTGGGGCGCGACGCCGACCGTGGAATAGGGAAAGAAGACGTTGTCTTCGCCGATCGCCAGCGGACCTTCCATGAAGACGTGACCCTTGACCACCGTGCGCGGGCCGATTTCGACATCCGCTCCGATGATCGAATACGGGCCGATTTCAGCGGATTCCGCGATGCGCGCCTGCGGGTCCACAATCGCGGTGGGATGACCTCTGGAATAAATCGACACGCGTCTAATTCCGGTCAGTGAGTACGCACAGCATGTTGGCTTCGGCGACGATCTCTCCGTTGACCGTGGCCGTTCCGTACATCTTCGCGAGGGTGGCCTTGCGCTTGGCCACCTTCATTTCGATGCGAAGCTGATCGCCGGGGCGCACCGGTTTCCGGAACTTGGCTTCCTCGACCGAGGCCAGCAGGACCAGCTTGGTGTGCCGGTCAGGGATAGAGTTCAGCACCAGGACTCCGGCCACCTGCGCCATGGCTTCCATGATGAGGACCCCGGGCATGACCGGAAAATCCGGGAAATGGCCGGCGAAAAACGGCTCATTCGCAGTGACGTTCTTGATGCCGACGATGCGATCCGGCTCCAGCTCCTCGATGCGGTCCACCAACAACATGGGATAGCGGTGAGGGAGGATGTCGCGGATCGCCTGAATATCCATAACAGGCATGCGCAGCGCTTATTATAGCAGGCGGCCCTCGCGAGGTTGCTCAGTCTGCTGAACAACATATTCGTAAACGCTTGGCGACTATACAGGGGGAATCTCGGCGAACGCCGTTTGTGGACCATGTGGCGGGTCGTTGGTGGGAAGGGCTGTTCTCCCAGCTATCCCTTCGCAGTTCGGCAGTGCGCGTCCTCCGCGGCTGCGGAAGGCCAACATTCGGTTGGCGCATCGTCAGCCCGTGATGCAGCGTTTTGTAAGGGGGACTACCCAAGCACCTGATTCAAGGCCGGTGTTCTAATCGATGGACTGGGCCTCTGGAAAGGCCGGCGAGGCTTCAGATTGCAGGCCGAGCGCTCGCAGCAAGGCCGCGAATCGCTGATCGGCCCGCAGTTCGTCAAACCGAGGTTCTACACCTATGAAGACGACGCGCGGCGAGTGCTCCTGGACCGCCGCGTTCAGCAGGTCGAGCGTCTGTTCCTTGTTGCCCATCCCCATCTCACAGATCGCCAGATCGTAGGAGGAAACAAATCGACGCTTAGCCGTCGTCCTTAGAACTTCGAGCAAATTCAAGGCTTCAGACCTTCTTCCCGCGCGTGCCAAGGCGTGGGCGAGCGAAGCTGAGTACATCGATTCTCCACCCAAGCTGGAAGCGGCCTCGAATTCAGCGACGGCTTCTTTCAGCATTCCTTTCTGCTCGTACGCTTGGCCGAGAACCAGGTGCGCCGGCGCGAAATCGGGGCCCAAATCGACTGCATTCCGCCCCTCCTTGATTGCGTCCTCGTAGCGCCGTGCAAAGTAATATCGTGAACTTACCCAGGAATCGATGATGCTCGACAGGGGGTCCAGTTCACGAGCCCGCTGCGATTCCGCGATGGCTTGAGCGTGCCGGCCAACCAGCGACAGGAACTCCGCGTACCAATGATGGCCGTTGGCGTAATTGGGATTGAGTTCGATCGCGCGGCGGAACTCGCGTTCGGCGCCGGCCCAATCGCGATCGTAGTAAGCGGTCACGAAGGCAAGAGATGTATGAGCTTCGGCGAGCGAATCATCGAGACTTAATGCTTTGGTAATCGCGTCCCTGGCGCGGGGAAACGCCTCGGATGGCGCCACGAACCCATACCATCCAAGTCCTATCCAACCGTCCGCAAGCCCGTCGTACGCAAGGGCATAGTTAGGATCTTTGTCTATGGCCTGCTGGAAAAATCCGATGGCTTTCTTCAGATCTTCCTCGGTGCGCTTATTCCACCAAAAACGGCCCTTGGAATAAGCCTGGTACGCATCGGGATCGGCGGTGCGAATCCGGGTCAACCGGGCCCGGTCAGGCGCCGTCAAGGTGACGCGGATTTCGTCGGCGATCTTACCAGCCACGCTAGCCTGCAAAATGAAAACGTCGCGCAGGTCTCCCTCGTAGCTATTGCTCCAGATATGCCGGTCCAAGCGGGCCTGAATCAGCTCCACGTTGATCCGCAGCCGTTCGCCCGAGTTCAGAACGGACCCGTCGACAACCGCGTCGACGTTTAATTCCCGCGCGATCTCGCGAAGGGGTTTATTGCTGCCGCGATAATGCATCGAAGACGTACGGGAAATCACCCGGAGCGAGCTGATACCCTCCAAACGTTCGCGGAGGGCGTCGGTCATACCGTCCACAAAATAATCCTGCTCGGAATCGCGTGAGAGATTCACTAGTGGCAGCACCGCGAGAGAACGGATCTTGCCCGAAAGAATGAGGGTGCGGAGCGTATCGGAGACACCCGACGGATTAGCGCCGATGGTTAACAGTAGGACGAGCAGGGCAGCCGCGGCCGCAGTCAGGATGAATAGACTCGAGCGAACCGGTCTCCATGGCATGGGTTTCGGTACGTCGGATTGCAGCGCGGCCGGCTCGCCGTAAGCAGATCCTGGCCGGGAGACGTCGCCGGCCGGCGGAATTACGGGAGCGATGAAGCGATAGCCTCGCCTCGGCAGAGTCTCGATGAAGAGCGGGGCATCGGCGGAGTCCCCTAGGGCCGCGCGCAGCCTCTTGATAGCTGCGTTGAGGCTCTGCTCGAAATCCACGTAGGTGTTAGCTGGCCATAGCCGTTCTTGCAGTGCCTCGCGCGTCACTACCTGGCCAGGCTGCTCGAGCAGCATGGTGAGCATCTCGACGGGTTGGCCGTTTAGCTTGATGCGCAGACCGTGTTTGCGCAATTCACCTGTCTTCGGGTCGAATTCGAATGAGCCGAAACACAGCATCCCGCCAGACACGCACGGCCTCTTCTCAAGCCCTCCCGTCATCATCGGGCCGACTTCCAGCGTTCAGTATATCACCAGCCAACACAACGCCAGTCTTGTCAATGGGATGCCGTGTCAGCAAGATTTCCGCCGCCGAGCATTGCGAGGCAGGCCGGAATCGGCGATGGTTTCTTGTGCGCTCACGCTGGCGTAACGGATCGGGGCCTGAACGAGAATCCTGGACCCGCCGGACGAGTTGCGGGAGCGTTCGAGTCTCAATTTCTTAATGGCCGTGGAGGAGAAGACGGTGGAGGAACCTGTTGTGGGTCGAAAGCCTATGAAGAAATCAACGGCTGCGGTCTTCCTCTTCCTCGGACTTAATCTTTGTGCGCAACCGCAGCAGGGCTCCTTCTCGGAGGTCGGAAGTCTTACCACCGTTCGCACCGGCCATACGGCGACACTCCTGCCAAACGGCAAGGTTCTGATCGCGGGAGGCTACGCGACACTCGCCGGATGGCCGGTCTGGTCGAGCGCAGAGCTCTATGATCCGGCGGCCGGTTTCAGCCTGACCGGCGGCATGAGTACGCCGCGGAGCGGCCATACGTCGACTCTGCTCCCGGACGGTCGGGTCTTGATCGTGGGAGGAAGTACACAGATTAACGGTCCCAGCTACCCTGGCGTGGCGAGCGCCGAGCTCTACGATCCCTCCGCCGCTACGTTTACCCCCACTGGCTCCATGGAGTCGCCGCGATACTCGCACACGGCGACTCTGCTCAACAGCGGAAAAGTTCTCATCGCGGGTGGCATCGGACCCAACGGCGATCTTTCGTCCACGGAACTGTATGACCCTTCCACTGGCACGTTTTCCCCTGCCGGGGACATGACAGCGCCCCGCGACGGTCATTTCGCGGTGCCCCTCGCTGACGGCCGGGTGCTGATCGAGGGCGGAGGCGATTGCGACCTAGCGCCGAATCCGGAGGTCTACGATCCATCCACCGGCCTGTTTACCCTGACCGGCGCTTCCACCCAACCGAATCTTTTCCCGATGACGGCGACGCTGCTGCCCGACGGGACAGTCTATACGACAATGAACGTGCCGTGCGACATCGGCAACGGGGCGGAATCTTACAATCCATCGACCGGCGTTTTTACCCCAGCCACTCAACTGCCGCAGGTTATGGTGGGCGATACCGCGACGCTGTTGCCGGAAGGGCAGATTTTCATTCACGGAGCCGAGCTTGATTACGGCTTCTATCAGGCGGGCGGCTCCTTCTTGCTCTTTGATCCTGTCGCATCCGCCTACACTTACCCTTCAGGCGCGTTCGCGCAAAGCGACGAAGGACATTCCTCCACACTGCTTTCAGACGGCACTGTGCTGATGGCCGGCGGCTGGATCTGCTGCGGATTCTCGGTCGCCGACACCGAGGTCTATGTGCCGCTGAATCCGGTCAAATCTCCCGTGCTGTACTCCATGCCAGGCGGCACGCAGGGGGCGATCCTGCATGGGTTGACGCAACAACTGGTATCCTCCTCGAACCCTGCGGCAGCAGGCGAGGTCATCGAGATCTACGGAGCCGGTCTGGCGGAGGGGAGCCTCATCCCGCCTCAGGTCTGGATCGGAGGAAAGGGCGCTCGAGTGACCTTCTTCGGAGATGCGACCGGATATTCGGGATTGAACCAGATCAATGTGGTTGTGCCCAGCGGCCTCGGCTCGGGCAGCACGGCGAACGTGCGCCTCGACTATTTGTCGCGGCCCAGCAATACAGTGACGCTCGCAATTCAATAGGCGCGGAGGGGGACCGGAAATGAAGTCAGCGAATCGCTTTCAGCCCTTGCGATCACCGGCGCGATTCACGTTTCAGACTGGCGGTGCATCGGGAACGGAGGCCGATGACCGTGTTTGTGCTTACGCTGTGCAAGAACGAATTGAAGCTGCGATGGCTGGCTGGATCGGAGAATCCAGAGTGTTCGGCGTTGCCGCGCCAATCCGATGCGCGCCCGACGAGTTGCGGGAGCGTTCGAATCTCAATTTCTGAATGGCCGTAGAAAGGAAGACAAAAGATGAAACCGATACTCTCTATTTCGCTTGGGCTGGTGCTCGCAAGCAGCGTTGCCCTGGCAGATGTAATCACGGATTGGAACCTAGTGATGCTCAAAGCAACGGAGACGGCGCCGGTAACTCCAGCCCCGATCACTACTCGTGTAGCAGCCATTGTGCAGGCGGCTGTATTCGACGCCGTAAACGGGATCGAGAGACATTACTCGCCTATCTTCGTTGAACCGGCAGGGCCCGAGGGAGCATCCGTACAGGCCGCAGCAGTGGAGGCGGCGTACGTCACGCTGATGGACTTCTATCCAGCTCAGCAAGCCACCTTCGATCAGCAGCGGACGGCTTCTCTGGCACAAATTACCGACAACAACCTCGCTGTTCAACAGGGGCTGGCGTGGGGTCAGAGCGTCGCGAATCAGATATGGGCGTGGAAAAGCCAGGACGGATTCTCCAATACCGTCCAACCTTACCTGGGCGGAACGAATCCCGGACAGTGGCGGCCCACTCCGCCAGCTATGGCGCCTGGCCTCGATCCGCAGTTGGCTACCACGACCCCGTGGGTGATGCGGTCGCCTTCACAGTTCCGCGGTGCAGGTCCGCCAGCCCTCACCAGCGATCAATTCACGGCCGACTTCAACGAATCGAAAAGCATGGGAGCCGCTGCGAACTCCGGGCGGACAGCGGACCAAACGCTCTCTGCGAACTTCTGGCAGGCTGGCAATCCGCCCGACTACTGGGATCAAGCGGTTCTTTCGCTAGCCGAACAACACCAGTATTCGATTTCTGACACGGCCCGGTTGCTGGCTCTGGTTAACTTAGGAATGGCAGACGCCATGATCGGGTGCTGGGACTCGAAGTATACATATAGCTCGTGGCGGCCAATCACTGCGATTCAGTTGGCCGCCGCGGACGGAAACGACGCTACCGTTGCGGACCCCTCATGGACTCCGTTGATTGTGACGCCTCCTTTCCCGGAGTACCCCTCGGCCCACTCGTGCGCGAGCGGCGCGGCCGCGCACATCCTGGCGGAGACTTTTGGGGAGGCGACGTCCTTTGGAATAGTTTCTCTCGCAATGCCCGGCGTGACGCGCCAGTATCACAACTTCACGGAAGCTCTCGCAGACGTAGCGAATGCGCGCGTATTCGGAGGCATCCACTTTCGAACCGCAACCACCGACGGAACATCGCTTGGAATTTCGGTTGCCGACTATGTGATGAGGAATGCTCTTTTATCGAAAGAGGGCGAGGGAGAGGGAGGCGGTCACGGGAAAAAAGATCGCTAAATCGGCGACTTTGCAGAGTAGATATGACTGCGGGCCGTGGTTTTCTTGCAGTTGCCTCGTAACGCAGCGAGAGGACAAGCCATGGAGATCCGGCGGGTGTGCGCATCGATCGACTGGACATGGCTCCTGCGGCAATCGGCACAGAACTCCAAAGAACTGACAGTAGAGATTAGCGCAAAAAACCGCCGCGGCCCGAGTTTCGAGTGGCGCCGGGTTCTGAAAAAAAGATAGGAGAAACAAGAATGATTCGAAGAGTAAGTTTGTGTGGACTGGTAGCTGCATTCCTCCTCGGTTACAACCACGGCGCCCTGGCCCAGTCCACGTCGTGGGTAACGTTGACTGTCAATGTCCAGGACGCCGTCGAATATCAGGACGATATAGGGACCCCGCCCAAATTCGCGAGCAACGCCAACGTTACACCTTCCACTCTGCCTAAGAACTTCGGGGTGGCCACGGCCATTGCGGACATTGTCTCCGTCAATGGCCAGGCCGCCAAGGGAACGTATGTCGGACGATCACGCCAGGTCAGCCTGAGTCCAACTCCTACGGGTTCCCAAAACGCCGAGGCGATCGCGGACGTGATGCGGGCGGCGCTCCGGGAGCATGTTTTCGAGATTCAGCAGGCCGATGGAACGCCGGTTGGAAGCATCATGAGTGTTGGATTCAGCGGCGGTCCCGCCCCCCCGGGCGCGCCCTCCACCGAAAAAGCGAATTGGGCGATTGTGGGAGGTACCGGCGCATTTCTCGGTGCGCGGGGTCTGGTGACGGGCACGGGGGCATCCTCGCGCGCAGCCTCGATGTCCGAAGATCCGGTCAACCGGCGCGTGAATGGTGGGGCATCGTATTCCCTCATCATTCATGTGATCCCGATGTCAGTTCCTCAGACCGTGATGACTGCCTCCGGGCCAGCGGTGACGCATTCCTCCGATTTCTCGCTTGTCACCGCCTCCAAACCGGCTGCCGCAGGAGAAACTCTATCGTTATTTGCCACCGGGCTCGGTCCTACGGTTCCTGAAGTGGATCTTGGACTTCCCTTTCCGTCTAGCCCACTGGCGACGGTCAATTCGCCGCTAACAGTGACCGTCAACGGAGAGGCTGCGGAGGTCCTCGCCGCGGTTGGCTATCCCGGCTCTGTGGATGGCTACCAGGTCAACTTTCAAATGCCGTCCGATGTCCAAAAAGGGAACGCTAGTATCCAACTCACCGCGGCATGGATTCCAGGTGCGCCTGTCAGCATTCCTGTCCAGTAGTGCGGGGCGCGCCGGGAGCCACGCGCTCGTAGTTCGCAACGCCGCGCACCCCTGCGACTGGCAATGAATCGCGCTCGTGCAACGGGCCATCGACCATCGATCCTGCTGAAGCGCCTGGTGAATCGAAATTCCAGGTATCGCACTGCGGCGCGGCAATTTGGATTAATTTCCCTATGTCATTCAGACAGAACAGTCGCCCACCCGGAAGTTGCTGGCGGGTCGGCAAAGTGCGCTGGTCTGGAGTTAGTATAGCTGTCGCGGAACCCCTTCCCACCAGCAAACTTCCCGTTCTGGGAGATCACCCGCGACTGGCGAAAAATTTGCAGATGAGGCCGTCGTCGTCCGGCGCGGGCCTCTAGCTGAATCACCGCCAACAATCGGGGTCCTTAGCCGCGGGAAACAGTAAAATCGGACGTGGGCCACGAAAAGGGTCTTCTCCGAGGCGCGAAATTCAACGGCCGCCATTCCACCGTTATCCCCAGCGCCATTCCCGCCGTCGAAGCTGCCCGGGATTGCCCGCACGTGACCAAGATCGCCCTGGGCGTCATCACCCCGCTTCGCTCCGGGCCGGAACGTCTCAAGTTCTCGCCCGTAAGCGGCGGACTGAAGATGCAGGTTCGCGGCGCCCACGCCGTTCAGATCTTCTGGCTCTACACCACTCGTCCAGACGATGCCATCGCGGAGATTACCGCCAAGTGGCACCAACGCTAGTGGCCTTGCGCAGACTCTCGCCACACGCTGCTCGCCAGCTACACGCGACTTCAACGATGTCAGCGCTGGGCCGCCTTCGCGCCCGCAAGAACCGGGACAACCGCCAGATCACACCTCTTCCGTCGACTCGGGCTTGGGGAGGATGTCGTTATCTCCGGCCATCCACACATACAACGTCGGCAGCAGGAAGATGCTCATCAGAAGCGCGGCCATGAGGCCGCCGACGATGACGATGGCAAAGGGCCGCTGCGAATCCGAGCCGATCCCGTGCGAGGTCGCGGCCGGCAGCAATCCCAGCATGGCTACCAGCATGGTCATCATGATGGGCCGCAGCCTCAGCACCGCGGCTTCCTTGGCGGCGTCGATGATCGTGTGTCCGCGCACGCGCAATTGATTGATGTACTCCACCATAATGACGCCCACCTGCACGGAGACGCCGAACAACGCCAGGAATCCGACGCCGGACGATACGCTCAGGTTGGTGCCGGAGAAATACAGCGCCAGCAAGCCGCCCACCGGCGCCATGAAGACGTTCGTCAAAATCAGCGCGCTCCACTTCATGGACTTGAACATCGAATACAAAATCAGGAAAATCAGCAGAAGCGTCAAGGGAATAATGATCTCCAGCCTCTTTTGCGCGCGTTGCTGGGATTCGTACTCGCCGGCCCAATCGATGTGGTAACCGATCGGCAAGCAGGCCGCCTCGGGCGTGCAGCCCGCCTTTAGCGGGAGCTGAGTGGCGATTTTTTTCTGCGCCTCCTGGACCGCGCCGCCCAGATCGCGGCCGCGGACGCTGTACTTGATCGCGACGTAACGCTGATTGGCCTCGCGATAGATTTCCGAAGCGCCGTCCTCCATCTTGATGTCGCACAGTTGCGCGAGCGAAACACGCTCACCGCTCGGCGATAGCAGACGGATATTCTCGATCGCTTCCTTTTGATCGCGGAATTGCGGCAAATAGCGCAGCACCAGATCGTATCGCCGCTCTTCTTGCAGGACCTGGGTGAGAGCGTTTCCGCCCACGGCGGTTTGAATCGCGTCCTGGATATCCGCCACGTTGATCTGGTAGCGCGCGGCCTTCGCCCGGTCTACGGTCAGGTTCATGTTAGGCTGGCCGATCACTCGAAACAGTCCCAGATCCTGGATTCCCTTGATCGTACGCATGATTGCGACGATCTGGTCTCCTTTGGCCTCCAGGGTCTTGAGATCGTCGCCGTAAAGCTTGATGGCCAGTTCTCCCTTGACTCCGCTGACGGCCTCTTCCATGTTGTCCGCGATCGGCTGGGAAAAGTTCCAGATCGCTCCCGGAATCTTCTCCAGCTCCTTGTTCATGGCCGCAATCAATTCGTCCTTGGTCTCGTGAAAAACCGGCCGCCATTCTTCTTTCGGCTTCAAATCCACGAAGTATTCGGTATTGAAGAACCCGGTTGTGTCCGTTCCGTCGTCGGGCCGCCCCACCTGGCTGGTGCATTGCGTAACCTCGGGAAATGAGCACAGCAGGACTCGCACCCGATTGGAAACGTCAGTCCCCTGCTTCTGCCCCGTGGAAGGAGCCAGCGTGCCGCGCACCCAGATCGCGCCCTCATCCAGGTGCGGAAGGAACTCCGAGCCGAGCACCCATCCGCCCAGGTACACCGTCAAAGCCAGACCGCACAGTGCGACCGCTAGCGTCACCCAGCGCCACTTAATCGCCATCCCCACCGCATTGCGGTAGTGCTTGGTGAGGAACGACATCACCGGATTGTGCCATTCTTTCGTGCCTTTCGGGAAAAAGAGGCTCGACAGCACCGGCGCCAGCAGCATGGAGAACATCAGCGCTCCCAGAAGCGCGAATGCCACGGTCCAGGCCATGGGCTTGAACAGGCGACCCTCCACGCGCTGCAACGTGAAGATCGGCAGATAGGCCGTGATGATGATGCCGATGGCGTAGAACACCGGACGCTGAACTTCGTGCGCCGCGGCGCGAATCTTCTCCATCGGAGTTCTGTTATCGCCCTCCCTGTTACGGGACAGATGGCGCACGATGTTTTCCACCATGACCACCGCGCCGTCCACCACCATGCCGAAATCGAGCGCACCCAACGACAGCAGGTTCGCCGGAATCCCCTTGAGCTGAAGGCACGTGGCCGCGAACAGCAGCGAAAACGGAATAGTCAACGCGACGATCAGCGCGCCGCGCACGTTGCCCAGGAACAGGAACAGGATGACCACGACAAGAATGATGCCTTCGGTCAGATTGTGAAGAACCGTGTGGGTGGTGTAATGCACCAGGTCGCTGCGGTCGAGAAACGGAACCACCTTGACGCCGGGAGGAAGGATGCCCGCGCCTTCGTATTCTCCCTCGCCGTTCAGTTGTCGCACCTTCTTGTGGATTCCTTCCAGCGTCGCGTCCGACTCGGCTCCCTTCCTCAGCAGCAGGATCCCCGATACCACATCGTCGTTGTCGATAATCTTGCCGTTGGAAAGATGCCTGGCCCTGGCGAATTGGCCCAGCCGGATCTTCGGCCCTTGAGCCACGATTCCAATATCCTTGACCTTGAGCGCCGTCCCGGACTTGGTATACAGGACCGTATTCTCAATGTCCTTCACGTTCCTCACCAAGCCGACTTCGCGCACGTCGATCTGCTGCAAGCCGGCTTCGATGAAGCTGCCCCCCGCGTTGGCGTTGTTGCTGGTAAGCTGCTGCTCAACTTGCGCGATGCTGAGTCCGTAGGAGATGAGTTTGGTGGGATCGATGCGCACCTGGTACTCCCGCGTGGGACCGCCGAAGCTGGCCACATCCACCACGTTCGGCACCGACTTGAACTGCTTTTCGATCACCCAGTCCTCGATCGACTTCAGGTCCATGACGTCGTACTGCGGATTGGTGCTGTGAAGCGTAAAGAAGTAGATCTGGCCTACCGGGCTCCAGTCTGTGCCAATTTGTGACTGAGCCGCCGGCGGAAGAGTCGCCAGTTGAAGCCGCTCCAGAACCTTTTCCCGGTTCCAGTCGTTCTCCGATTCGTCGTCGAAAGTCAGCTTCAGGTCGGACAGGCCGAAAAGCGAGAAGGAGCGCAGGGAGGTCAGGTGCGGGATACCGTTCATCACGATCTCGATGGGGATCGTGACCTGCTGCTCAATCTGCTCCGCCGAGATGCCGGCCCACTGGGTGATGATTTCAACGTAGTTGTTGGCCACATCCGGGTACGCTTCCACCGGAAGCTGGTGGAAGGAGATGCCTCCCCAGATGAAAAGGAGAACCGCGAAGGCAATGATCAGAATGCGGTTGCTGAGGGCAAAGTCGACGAGTCCTTGGATCATTTAGATAGAGTTCGTCACCGACGCCTATGAAGGGCGTGTCATAGGAGCGTGTGTTTTGGCACCACAGGGTGTGTTTCGACATTACCGTGACTTGGGGCGCGGAGCCAGTGATCTTATCTCCAAACGGTTGTCTCATTCGATTGACTCTTGGATAGGTCGGCGGGGAGCGAGAATCGGTTCGCGGAGCCGACAATGAGACGACTAATCTTTCAACTGGATTCTGCTTTACGTCTGCTAAAGGATTTATGAAAGCTCAAAGGACATCCCGGTACTCTTCAAGCGCGGCGCGCACAAGCTGGCTGCGGCTCCTGACTCTCACCTTCGAGAAGAGTTGCTGAAAGATGTTCTTCACGGTGCTTTCGGAGATTCCCATCCTTACCCCTATCTCCTTGTTTCTCATGCCTTGAATGAGGAAGCGGAGCACCTCCACTTCGCGGCTGTTCAGCGGAACGCGTTCCAGGCGGTCCATTGCTGTGCCGACAAACCCCTGTCCGCCGCTGTCTTCGGCGACTTCCCCGATGATCGCCGCCAGCTTCGGCGCGGCCTTATCGCTGTCATAGGTAGAGAACCATATATCCGCAGTGAAGGATTCGCCATTATCCCGGTGGCCAACGCATTGCATGCTCGCCCGCAACTGCGGACCTGCTTCCGTTCGTACGGCGCGATGCAGATCCGGCAGGAACGCCGCGATCGGATGCCCGACAAGGCGGCCTTCCCGCGGTGCGATCAGTTGAGTGGCCGCGTCATTCGCCAACTCGATGAATCCGCGGTCGTCTATCGTCACAATTGCGGCAGGGCTGGTCTCCACCAGAATCCGCAATTTCTCCTGGGCTTCTGAGATAAGCCTGCGATTTCTGATCAATTCGCCCGCGAACAATCCGCAGCCCGCAATCGCAAGTGTTTCAAAGGACAATCGAATGGATGTCCCGGCGGGTGGGAGCGAACTGAAGACCTCGCTCAGGATCGCGCAGGCCGCGCCAGCCAAGGCCACCAGCCATCGCGGCACAAACCCGGCCATCAGCATGACGGGGAATATATAGAGAAAGCCCAAAGAAAAATAAGGCTTAGTCCACCAATCCACCAAGGCGGTTACGCAGATCGCCGCGCCGCTCAGCACCAACACGGGGGTCCGGTTCCGCCTCTCCCAAATCGCTTCCAAGTGCGGCATGAGTTCGGTTCGAAGTAGACATTATCCCATCGGTGCTTGAGATTCAGCCCTAATCTAAGGATTGCTTCTTTGCCTGAGAATAGGGCACCTGTATATCCGAAAGATTGACCTTGCGGTTATAGCGCCGGCTTCAGCGGGGACAAGAAGATGGTGTTCGGAGATAGAGTCCGGCCCGATTCGAGTTGCCTCGTTTGAACCCGGTCCTCACACCTCTTCGTGAGGCACGTTGGACTCCGGAGCCATATCGCCTTCGCGAGCGAACCAGACGTACAGCGTGGGCAGCAGGAAGATGCTCATCGCCAGGACTGCCATAAGACCACCCACGATGACGATTGCAAAGGGCCGCTGCGAATCCGATCCGATTCCGTGTGAGGTCGCGGCGGGCACCAACCCCAACGACGCCACCAGCATGGTCATCAGAATGGGGCGGAAGCGCAGCACCGCGCCCTCCTTGGCCGCATCCAGAACGGCGTGGCCGCGGGCACGCAACTGGTTCATGTACTCCACCATGATGACGCCGGTCTGCACCGACACTCCAAACAGCGCCAGGAACCCGACTCCGGAGGATACGCTGAAATTCGTCCCGGTCCAAAGCAGCGCCAGCAGCCCTCCTACGGGAGCCATGGCGACGTTCATCAGCACCAGGCCGGCCCACTTCATCGAGTTGAACATGGTGTAGAGAATGAAGAAAATGAGCAGCAGCGTCAGCGGAATGATGAGCATCAGCCGGCGTTGGGCGCGCTGTTGGCTGGCGAACTCTCCGGCCCAGTTGATGGTGTATCCGACGGGCAGTTTGACCCGTGCGGTCACCTTCTTAATGGCCTCTTGCACGGTGCTGCCGAGATCGCGCCCGCGCACGCCATACTTGATGGCGACGTAGCGCTGGCTGCCCTCCCGGTAGATTTCCTCCGCGCCGTCCACCATCTGCACCTTCGAGAGCTGCGCCAGCGAGACGCGCTCCCCGCTGGGCGACAGCAGGCGAATATTCTCGATCGCCTCTTTCGTGTCGCGGTACTGCGGAAGATACCGCAGCACCAGGTCGTAGCGCTGCTCGCCTTGAAGGACCTGCGTCAGCGCGTTGCCTCCGACCGCGGTTTGAATCGCATCCTGCACGTCCGCGACGTTGACCTGGTAGCGGGCGGCCTTGTCGCGATCCACCGTGAAATTCAGGTTCGGCTGGCCGATGACGCGGAACAAACCCAGGTCCTCAACGCCCTTGACTCCGCGCATCACATTCATGATCTGCTCAGCCGTGGCTTCGAGCGTCCGCAAGTCAGTCCCATACAGCTTGACGGCAAGCTCGCCCTTCACTCCGCTGACCGCTTCCTCCATGTTGTCCGAGATCGGCTGTGAGAAGTTCCATACCACGCCCGGGATCTTCTCCAGCTCCTTGTTCATCCCGGCGATGAGCTCGTCCTTGTTCTGGTGAAACACCGGACGCCATTCTTCCTTGGGCTTTAGATCCACGAAGAATTCGGTGTTGAAGAAGCCGGTTGTGTCGGTTCCGTCGTCGGGACGGCCCACTTGGCTGGTGCATTGGGGGACTTCCGGGAAGGAGCAAAGCAGGATGCGAGCCTGATTGGCGATGGCGATGCCCTGGCTCTGGCCGGTGCTTGGCGCCAGGGTGCCGCGCACCCAGATCGCGCCTTCGTCCAAATGCGGCAAGAACTCGGATCCGATGCCGCTGCTCACTATGATGGTTGCGCCCAGAATCGCCACGGCAAGGCCCACGGTAGCCCAACGCCAACGGATGGCCACGCCCAACATCTTGTCGTACATGCGCGTCAGGAAACCCATCAGCGGGTTGTGCCACTCCTTGGTGCCGTTGGGATACACCACTGCGGCGATGACCGGGCCCACCAGCATGGAGAAGATCAGGGCGCCCAGCAGAGCGAATGCCACCGTCCAGGCCATTGGCTTGAACAAGCGCCCTTCCACCGCCTGCAACGTGAAGATCGGTAAATACGCCGTAATGATGATCGCGATGGAATAGAAGACCGGCCGTTGCACTTCATGCGCCGCGCGCCGGATCTTCCCGCTGACCGTTTCATCCGCATGTTCTCCCCCGGGATGCGACAGCAAGCGCACGATATTCTCGATCATCACCACCGCGCCCTCCACAATCATTCCAAAATCGAGCGCCCCCAGAGACAGGAGATTCGCCGGAATCCCGGCGATCTGAAGACAGATACAGGCGAACAGCAGCGCGAAGGGAATGGTCAGCGTCACGATCAGCGCGCCGCGGATATTTCCCAGAAACACAAACAGGATCACCGAGACCAGGATGATTCCCTCGGTCAGGTTGTGCAGCACCGTGTGCGTGGTTAGATGCACCAGGTCGCTGCGGTCCAGGAACGGGACCACCTTGACGCCCGGAGGAAGGACGCCTGCGTTCAGATATGGCCCCTCGCCGTTCAGTTGCTGCACCATGTCGTGAATGTCCACCAGCGTGGCGTCGGACTCCGCGCCCTTGCGTAGAAGCACGATGCCGGAAACAACATCGTCGTTATCGACGATCTTTCCATTCGGCAGGTGCCGCGCCCGCGCGAACTGCCCCAGCCGCACCTTGGCCCCCTGCTGCACCACGCCGATATCGCGCACACGCAGCGAAGTGCCGTTCTTGGTGGTGATCACGGTGCTTTCGATGTCATGGGTGTCGTTCACCAGCCCGACTTCCCGCACGTTGATCTGCTGCAAGCCCGCTTGAATGAAGTTGCCGCCGGCGTTGGTGTTGTTGTTGAGAAGCTGTTGCTCCACCTGGGCAATGTTGAGTCCGTAGGAGATGAGCTTATTGGGATCGATGCGCACCTGGTACTCGCGTGTCGGACCGCCGAAGCTGGCCACGTCTACCACATTTTTTACCGACTTGAACTTCTTCTCGATGACCCAATCCTCGATAGACTTCAGCTCCATCACGTCGTACTTCGGGTTGGTGCTGTGCAGCGTGAAGAAGTAGATCTGGCCCACCGGGCTCCAATCCGTTCCGATCTGCGGCGTCAGGCCTTGCGGCAGCACGACTTGCGTGAGCCGTTCCACCACCTTCGCTCGATTCCAGTCGTTCACGGAATCGTCGTCGAAGATCATGTTGACGCTCGAAAGACCGGCCAGCGAAACGGAGCGAAGACTCTGCAGGTGCGGGACTCCATTCATGATGATCTCGATCGGAATCGAGACCTGTTGTTCCACTTCCTCCGCCGCCCGCCCGGGCCACTGCGTAATGATTGTGACGTAGTTGTTAGCCACGTCAGGATAGGCTTCAACCGGAAGATTATGGAAGGAAATCCCTCCCCAAACCAGCAGCAGGATGGCTGCCGTGAGTACCAGAAAGCGGTTGCTGAGCGAGAAATCGACTAGTCCTTGAATCATTTACAGCTCCTCATCAGTGCTGCGACTGAGCGCACATGATGATGATCTGTTTCGACTCTAGCATGCTCCCCGGCGGAGGGCTAGCGATTCAGCCATCAAAAGGATTATGCATTCGATTAAGCACTTTTCTGGACGCCGAGGGGCAATCTTACGATTAAAGCTCTGCCAGATGGCATAAAAAGAACATGAAAACTCAGAGGAGATCCCTGTACCCTTCCAGGGCGGCGCGGACAAGCTGGCTGCGGCTCCGGACTCCCAGCTTGGCGAAGAGTTGCTGAAACGTGTTCTTGACCGCGCTCTCCGAGATTCCCATCCTTCCCGCTATCTCCTTGTTCGCCAAGCCCTGAATCAGGAAACGGAGCACCTCGGCTTCGCGGCTGTTCAAGGGGCTGCGTTCCGCGTTATCCGTCCAAGCGTTCATGGGAACCGATGGCTCTTCTTCAGAAACCTCTCCAATGATCGCGGCCAGCTTGGGGGCAGCTCTATCGTTGTAGGTGGAGAACCACACATCCGCCATGAAGGATTCTCCATTATCCCGGCGCCCGCGGCATTGCATGCTCGCCCGGAACTGCGGACCAGCTTCGCGCCGCACCGCGTGATGCAGATCCGGCAGGAATGCGGCGATGGGATGCCCCTCCAGCCGCCCGTCCCGCGGCGCGATGAGCTGGGTCGCCGCGCCATTCGCTAACTCGATGAATCCACGGTCGTCGATAGTCACGATCGCGGCTGGGCTGGTCTCCACAAGAATGCGCACCTTCTCCTGCGCCTCCGAGGTAAGCCTGCGGTTCCGTACCAGCTCGCCGACGAACAATCCGCAGCCCGTAATCGCCAGCGTCTCAAAGGATAAGCGAATGTATTCGCCCTCGTGCGGGAGGGAGCTGAAGATTTCGCTCAGGATCGCGCAACCCGCGCCCACCAGGACCACCAGCCATCGCGGCAGGAATCCGGCCATCAGCATGACCGGGAAAAGGTAGAGAAAGCCCAAGGAAACGTATGGCTTAGTCCACCAATCCACCAGGGCGGTGAGGCAGATCGCCACGCCGCTCAGCAGCAGCATCAGCGTCCGGTTGTGTTTATCCCAAATCGCTTCCAGGCGCGGCATGAGTTTGAGTGAACCACCTATTATCCCACCCGCGCTTGTTGCGGTTGTGATAAATTCAACTGATGCGCGGACTGGTCGTCAGTGCCTTGTTATTGGGCCTCATCGGCAGAGCCCAGGATTTGTCCCGCTTCGAAGTCGCTTCGATAAGGCCCTCGCCGCCGGTCGAAGGTCTCCCACCCGGCGCGATGCCGCCGCCGGTGCTGCAAGGCGGTCCCGGAACCGCGGACCCAGGCCAGATCGCTTACAGAGGCATCACGCTGCTATATCTTGTGGCGACTGCGTACGGGGTGAAAAGCAATCAAGTCTCGGGACCCGATTGGCCGTATCGGGAACGCTTCGACCTTGTCGCTAGAGTCCCGGAGGGCGCGACAACGGAGCAACTCAAGCTCATGTTCCAAAATCTGTTGCTGGAGCGGTTCAACCTTCAGCTCCATCATGAGTCCAGAAATCTACCGGTCTACGAGTTGACGGTGGCCAAGAACGGACCCAAAATCAAGGAGTCGCCGAAGGTTTCGAGCGACGCCGAGCCGCCGCCAGGGGGCGTCGTCAGGACCGATCAGGAGGGCTTCCCGGCCTTTCCGCCAAGCCGCTCGGGCGTTGCCGGCATGCCTTCCAACGGGCATATGCGCGTGACGGGTCAGCGCGCCGCGATCTCAAAGATGACCGGGCTCCTGATGCTGGATCACCCGGTTGTGGATCACACTGGACTCACGGGAGAATACGACTTCAAACTGGACTTCGCGATGGCGACAAGCCGCAATGACCCAGCCTCGCCCGGCGCCGATGCCGACGCGCCCCCCGGCGTCTTCGCGGCCGTGGAGGATCAACTGGGACTCAAGCTGGAGTCCAAGAAATTCCCGTTCGATGTGCTGGTCATCGACCACATCGACAAAGAGCCGTCCGCGAATTAGTCCGGTCCTGCTCAGCGGCACGCGCCCCGATCGAAGTGCTGTATAGTGCAAGAATGCCGATCGACAAACCTGCCGCCCTCCATGCCTTTTGGATGCCTCTGCTCGCCGCCGCCTTTTGCCTGCTCCCCGCGCACGCCGAGAACATGCTCGAATCCAGTTCCGAAACCCGCTTCCAGCTCGATCTCAAGGTTCCCGAGGCCGCCCTTGCCGCTTACCTGCCCACCGGCTTCACGTCCAACGCAGCCGCGCAAGGCGCAGCCAAGGATTGCAATCTCCGCGCCGTCTTCATCGACCGCGTGACCATCAACGGCCCCGACGGCCGCCCCGTCGGCAAGGGCTCGAACCGCCTGGTCTACCTCGTCGCTCCCGTCAAGGATCCCAGCGGAGCCAACGTCCAACTGGTCATCGCCGGTCTCACCGAGGATCCCGCCGACTCGCCCGGCCCCTTCGGCAACTATCTGCAAGCCACGACGCACACCATGCAGCGGTCCACATCGGATACGGCGTCCGCGCCCAACGGCCCCATTCTGGATTCGCAGGATTGGAATTTCGCCGCAGCCACTGGCGAGCACCTCGAGCTGCACATCAAATACGAGCGGGGCGTCGGCAACCGCGGCAAGCCCGCCGACACCAAGTTCTACTCCGCTAAGAACCCCGGCTTTTATCAGATCTCGCGCCAGGAGCAGGTGCTCGATATTCTGCGCAACGTCACCACCAACCCCGCCGACCGCGTTAAGGAATTCTCCTTCAAGGGCTCCGGCGGCAGCTACGCCAAGCTCTTCGACGGCGCCGATAAGGTCCTGAGCTGGGACAACATCCTCTGGATTCACCGCTCCGTGTTGCTGCCGTAGGGGAAGAGTTAAAGATCTTCCGGCCTCAATCCCGTCCGCTTGGCGACTCTCGCCAACATCTGCGGTCCAATCTCGTCCTGATCGTGAAACGTAAACTCGAAGTCCGGCCATTCCGGGCGCGTGAGCAGGCGATGAGAGCCACGCTGGCGTTTGACGCGCCAGCCGATCCTCTCCAATGCGGAGAGCACCCGCTTTGACTTACTGGCGGGCCATTTGCTCATCCGGAATTGAGAAAGAAACGCCGAGGGCGGAAGACGGCAGCTCACCGTGGGTGATGCGGTCGGCAATGACCTCAATGGCCAGGCGCTCAGCGTTGCTGATCGCTTCGTCCCGGCTCTGGCCGTAACACATTACACCAGGAAGCTCAAGAGCCTCCGCGATCCAGCGGCCGTCCTCCTCGCGATCAAGATCAATCGTCAGATTCACGCCTTCATCATACTCGAAAAACGTCACCGATCCACCGCTCCGTCCTGCCGCCGTGGCGCGTCTCGGTGATTCCTTTAGCATCGCAAGCCACATCGTGGCGCACGCTTTCAGCGTGCCGCGTCGGCACTCATGCCGACGCAAGGCGCTTTCGAAACGCTGGGAACAGGCGGTCCGGTAGAGCGAAACGTCGCGCTGCGGGATGCTCGTCACGGCCGCGGCCTGGAGGTAGAATGATTCGAACGCCTATGGCCCTCTCCGCCGGAACCCTTACGAGGCCCACGCCATGACGGCGCTTCGATGATCGTCTTCTTCCGTTTCTTCCCACTCAGCAGAACCAGCAGGATCTAGCAATCCTGAGCTCCTTGTAGACACTTATCACTCGAAGCGGTGAGGCGAGCATTTTAGGATGTTCAAGGCGGTTCGTCGCAACCGGAAGTCCACTTGGCCGAAATGTAGCAATCCTTTGAAGTGACGCGAACTTCTTCGTTGAGCGCAGCGGATAGTGTTCTGCCAGGCAAGTAGCCGCCCTTCCACGACTTGGTTCTGTCGGTATGCGTCTCATCCTGGACCAGCCGCCGGTGAACAGCGCGTCATCTCGCGATGAGCGGGCGCTTCTTGCCGAAACCGGTGGCCTCTTCGAACGCGTGCGCCATTTGCAGGACGCGGAAGTCTTCCTTGTCGCGGCCGACAATCTGCACCCCGACCGGAAGTCCTTCCGGCGTGAAGCCACCCGGAACCGAGCACGCTGGATTGCCGGTTGCCGAGATATACCAGCAGGATTTCATCCAGTCGATGTAGCTCTCGAACTTGACGCCCGCGATCTCCGTCGGATAAGGCACGTCGACGTCGAAGGGCGGCAGTTGCGTGGTGGGCAGAACGAAGTATTGGTATTTTTCGAGGAATGCCTGAAAGCGCCGCCAGAGCAGGCCATGGGCGGTCTCTGCGCGCGCGAGGTCCACGCCTGTCAGGCGCAGCCCGTATTCGATCTCACCCTTGAGAGTGTCCTTGAAAGCGTCCGGATGCTGCTTGAGCAGCGCCCCATAGGCGCTCGCGGAATTCCATGCTCGCAGCGTGCGAAAAGCGATCTCCGCGGGGGCGAAGTCCGGCTCGTCCTGCTCCACGAAGCACCCCAGCGATTCAAATGTCCGGCGATGCGCGTCCACCACCTCGCGCACGCGCGGGTCGAACGGCGCCCCGCCCAGGTCCTTGAACCAGGCCACGCGCACGCCTTTGAAGCCGCGGCCGAGCGGGCGCGCGAAGAGCTCTCCCGGCTCATCGATGGAGAGCGGCGCGCCGGAATCGGGTCCGGCGATGGTGCTCAACGCGAGTGCCAGGTCGGCCACCGAACGGCCCAGGCATCCCGAGGTGCTCAGCGTCGACCACGCCAGCGCCGCTTTCGGGTTCGGTACGCGGCCGATCGACGGCCGGAAACCAACGACGTTGCAAAATGCGGCGGGATTTCGCAGCGAACCTCCGGTATCGGCGCCAGTGGCGATGGGCGCGAGCCCGCAGGCCAACGCGACGGCGGCGCCGCCGGAGGACCCTCCGCAGGTCTTGGTCAGGTCGTAGGGATTGCGCGTCGCCCCGAAGAGCTGGTTGAACGTCTGCGATCCCGAGCCGAATTCCGGCGTGTTGGTTTTGCCGATGGTGATCGCGCCCGCGCGCCGCATCCGATCCACCACCAGATCGTCTTCGGCGGGAATGTAGTCTCGATACAGCGGCGAACCAAATGTAGTGCGGATGCCGCGGGTTTCCATCATATCCTTGTGCGCGACGGGCAGACCATGCAGCGGTCCCAAAGTTTCTTTGCGCGCCTGCATCTCATCGGCCTTCGCGGCAGCCTCGGCGGCCATTTCCGCCGCCAGCGTCACGATGGCATTCACCTTCGGATTTACGCGCTCGATCTGTTTCAGATGCGCGGCCAGCGCTTCGCGCGCCGACAGCTTTTTCGCGCGGATCAGCCGGGCCATCTCCACCGTGCTCAGAAAACAAATCGGGGAAGCGGCGGCCTGAGCCTCCGGAGCGCTCATGGGTGGAGTCTATCATGCGGCGCGATTCGCGCATGTCACAGCCTTCCGGAAAATTTGTTTTGCCCTTAGCTTCAGTCACTTCCCGCATAATCTCCCTAGCGCCGCGCACGCCCTGCCGCTATGATCGAGCCGTAAGTTACGTGCTTGGCCAAGCAGATCGTTGTATTGGTGAATTCCGCGGCCGCCTTAAACCAGCGGTCTTGCCGCTTCCGTCGAACCGGGGGGAGCGGGACAGGAGAAAGATTCGAATCTTTTGAGAGTATGAGGAGATCTGAGGTTAGCTTGCTCCGTCGGGCAGTGCGAGCCTTAAAAAAGCCGCATTGCCCTCCAAAACTTGTCTACGAACAGTCGTTGTAACTCATGTTTTCCACTCCGGTGGGCCCGATCGCATGTGATCGGCCCACCGCGTAACGATTTCGTACGCTCGAAGTGTGCCTCCACGACTAGGGCGTTTCACTGATCGGTTTTCAGCCCCGCACCTGATATTCTGCCACCATGAGAAGACTCTCGTCCGCCCTTCTGCTGCTGGCTTCCTCCGCTTTTGCCGCTCCCAATCTGACCGGAGACTGGAAGCTGAACCTCGCCAAGAGCCAGTACGGGCTTCTCCCCGCGCCCATCGAAGTGACCCGCAAGATCAAGCTCGAGGGCGTCTCTCTTTCCATGTCCACCTACCAGAAGACCTCCCAGCGGGAAGGCGCCTCCGAGCTCAAATACACCACCGACGGCAAAGTCTGCGTCAACAAAATGACCAACGGCGAGGCCAAGGGCACAGCGCGCTGGCAAGGCGACACGCTGATCATCGAAAGCTCCCAGCAGAACGGCCCGTCGGAGATCAAGTCGCGCGAGGCTTGGACGCTCTCCTCCGACGGCAGGACGCTCACCATCCTCACCCACCTGACCATCCCCCAGCAGGGCGAGATCGACGTCAAGCAGGTATTCGAGAAACAATGAGGGCATGGCAAAACTTGCGCTGGTGTACGGAATGCGGCTGGTCCCGGCCGACGATATCGAAGAGCTGATCGACGGCGGGATCCGGCTCAAGAACGGCAACACGGCCGGTGTGACCCTGCACTTGATCGAAGGCGGCGAGAAGGAAATCCGCGGGCAGCTCGAACAGTCGCTGGATGCGTTCTTCGAGTTCTATCCGGAAATCTAGACCAGTTTCATGATTAACGTAGGGCAGCGTTCGTGGTGGGGCGGGTCCCCTGACCCGCGGCCGACGCCCTGTCGGCCCTGCTTCACGCCCCTGCAAGCCGGACCGGGGGTCCGGCGCGGACGAGGCGTCCGCCCCACATTGTTCATAAAAACTAGCCGCCCAGCACCGTGATCATCACGTTCGGCTGCGACGCGACGTTGTTCACCGATAACACGAGCGGTTGATCTCCGCCGATGAGGCCGGACGGGATTTGAACATTCAGTTGCCACAAGCCGGGGCCGACTATGCCTGCGAAGAGAATGGAAGCGGTTTTTCCGGCGATGGTCACCTGAAACGCCGCGAGATTCGCCGCGGGATACGGCGTGGACAACACCACTCCGTCGGGCGCGGCGGGATTCGTGGGTCCGCATCCCGTGGCGTACAACTCGATGATGTCGCCCGCTGCTGCGGGGCGGCTGGAATATCCCGGCAATGCGCCGGCCGCGGCCACGTAAACCACGCCGCTTCCGGTGGCGTATACCGAAGACGGGTAAAGCACGCCTTTCAGCGTGTAGCAGAAAAAGCCGGGCGCCAGGGCGTCGATCTCGAGCGTCGAGCTCATCACTCCGGTTGGCGTGATCAGGTCCACGTCGGCGATCCCGGCTGCGGCGCTCGACGGCAGCAGGAAATTCACTTGATTTGCGCTTATGTACTCGACGTACGCGGGTTTCCCGTTCACGCTGACGCTGATCCCGCCGACGGACGTGGGAAGCGTAGAGCCGGTAATCGAGCTGCTCCAGTCGGTTGCCGCCTGATCCGTGAAGCCGGAGCCTTTGATCGAGCAGTAGGCTGCCGGCGCCGCTTTCGGAAGAAGAGTCGCCGCGCCGATCACGGTGGCAATCGCCGGCGGCAGGTCCGTGGTCAGCAAGCCGCGGGAATCGAACGCGCCGGCGCAGATGTTCACGACGTCGATGGGCGGCTGGGTATTGGCCACCAGCGCGATATCGTAGCCTTCGGCGAGACGGACGATGCACGTATTCAGAGTTTGCGGCGGCGTCGCTCCGCTGTGGAGGCCCCCGTCCTTTTGGTAGTAAGTTCCGAAATTGCCGGGGTAGGAAAACCAACCGATTCCGTCGTTCAGCATCTCGCTGATCGCGGCCGCCGGAACAACGCTGGTGTTGCGCAGGGCCAGCGGAATTTTCAAAAGCTCCTGCGCCGTCGAGATCCATCCGCCGGGCGCCACAAAATCAAGGGGCCCGAAATAATCCCCATCGCGCGTATCGCTCGGTCCGCCATAGAGGAGAGTCGCCGTCGCGATCGGGTCCGGATTGGGGTTAAAAATCGAAGTGTCGATGCCTGCCGGCACAAGCACATTCTGAGTCACCCAAGTGACGTAATCCTGGCCGGTCACCTGATCGATCACTCCTTGCAGGATGGTGAAATTCTCATTGTTATAGGAATAGGTCACGCCGGGCGTGCCAACCAGCGGCTGCGCCAGATACATGTTCAGATAGGGCCACAGGTTTCCGCTGAGCGGGCCTTCATCCGGTGGAGTCAGCATTCCGCTCTTCATGGTGGCCAGATTGCGCAGTGTAACCGGCTTCACGGAAGGATCGGGATTCGGCACCATGCTCGAGATAAGCGGCCAGAACGGCGTGTCGAGAGTAACGCTCGGGTACTTCCGGATGAGGACTTCCAGCGCGATGCCCGTGATGGCTTTGGAGATGCTCGCCAGGTTGCAACGCGTGGTGGGCGTGAAGGCCTTGTTCCCGTTCTGCGGTTCATTGGGACTTCTGGCAAATCCGTATCCGTTGGCCGCGACTTGGCCGTTATATCCGACCGCGTAGGCGTAGCCCATAACGAACGGCGCCAGATTGGCCGCGAAATAGTCGTCGAAGTCCGGCGCCTTCGGATAGGCCGAGATCGCGCTGAGGATCAGTCCGCTGGCCGCCATCTGCTGCGCCGTCGCCTGCAACGTGTTCCAATCCTGATTCCAGACAAATTGAGCCGAGGCGACTTGATCCCGCCAACACCCGATCATCCTGCCATCCACCGTGTCGTAGCCCAGGCCGGCCAAAGAATATCCGGACCATTTTCCGGTTGTGTCGCCCGGAAAGTCCGGAAGGGAGGAATTCCACAACACATATGCGCCGCTGCCCGCTTCAAACAAGGCGGAGAAAGCGGCTGCGTCCTGCTGCGGAAAAGGCTGGATTCGCGTCATGCGCATTCCCTGATTGGAAAGCGTGATCCACTGCGGGATTAAATCGAGGTAGAGGAGATCCCACACCAGCGTCTGATTCACTGGCGTTGTAACGGCCAGCCAGTATCCGACGTAGTACAGTTCGTTCTGCTCCCAGGTAATCGTGAAGTCCACCAGGCGATACCCGGTTTTGTTCATGGCAAACGTCTGCTGAAAAAGGTTGGGATCGGAGGTTCTCAGCAGCACATAGTTGGGGTTGCCCTGCGCATAAGAAAAAGAAGCGTAGTACCAGGTGGCATTCATGTTGCGAATCGCCGTCAGCGAAGCCAGCCGGTACCCTTGCGCGGCCAAAGTCTGCACCTGTGTGTTTAACGAAGCAAATCCATTCGCGCCGATCAACTGAGTGAGATTCCCGCCGGGCAGAAAAATTCCGCCGAAGACCGGTTCGATGGTTGGAAATCCCGTGATGGCGGATGTCAGAGCCTTTCGGACCAGGCCGGGTGCGCGGTCCAGTGGAGAGACGCCGCGGCGGCGATCGTTTCCGGCATCCTCGCCGGCGAGCAGGCGCTCCGGGAACTGAGGCAGCGCCATCGCTCCCACGGCGCCGATGCGAAAGAAGCTCCGTCGATTCATCGCGGCTCCTCCGATTGAATTTGCGGGCTGGTTAGTGCGTCAGCGAGTACATGACGAAATTCACGCCAATGCGGATGCCCAGGGCGGAGAATCTCTCCGGATAGCGCGGATCGTCGGCCCACTCCCAGGAATCGCCCACGTCGGAGTTGAACGACATGGCCACCATCAGACGGTTGTGGTCGTCGTAGATGCCTTTCCATTGAGCCTTGGTCCCCACCCAGCGGTCTCGCTGCCCGCCGGTAATCGCCCATTGTCCCAAAATCTGATAACGGTCGTCCAGATCGTAAACCGAGTGGAAAATGGCATCGGCGTTCTCGATCTCCACGATCGGACGGTCCGGGAAAACCGCCTGCATGCTTTCGTCGAAGCGCGCCCATTCCTCCGGTCCCCAGAAATCGTCCAGATACAGGAAGCCGCCGCGCATCAGGTAGTCGCGCAGCTTCAGCACCTGGGAATCAGTGAGCTTCCAATCGCCCATCTCTCCGGCGGCCAGCCAGGGCCAGTTGAACACGTCATCGCCGTCGTCCAGGTTTACGGGCTGTTCCACCGAGCGCACGTGGAGGCGCGTCAGCCGCCGCAGCGCCTGCGCGAAGTGCCGGTCCGCGCGAGGATAATCCTGGCTCCAACTGGTGCCGCCCTGAGTCCAGTCTAAGCCGCCGAAACCGAAGCGCGGCCTGCTGAACCGCCCAAACGGGTGAGGCGGATACATCAATCGGGCGAAGATCCATTCGGTCTTCTCCTGATAGTCCAGCGGCACCGGGATGTTGTCGTAGCCTTCCAGGCTGACGTAAACGCGCCAAGGCATCTGGGCGGTCAGCGTGGAGACGAAGGCGCAGCAACCCAGGAAGGTGACGCCCGCCAACACCCACGCTGTTTTCTTCCCCGCCATCGTGCCTACCGATGAGCATAACACCAACCAGCCGACATCGATCAGGGAACGCGTACCGCGGTTTCGCCCGGATAAATCACTCCGTCGAAGTGCTGGGCCGAGAGCCGCGCGGGGATCGCGGAGGGGTCCGTGTAGCCGCGGAACGCGATGTCCTGAAAATAGAAATGCAGGGTGGGGATTTCGCCTTGCGGGACCAGGAGAGTCTTGCCTTGCCAGCGTGGATCCCGGATGGCCTGGAGCCGCGCGAGCCATTGGGGGTCGCGCTCCGGCGGACGCGCATTCACCTGGCGCGCCGTGTCCGCAAAAACCAGCGCGGCCAGAACCAGGACCAGGGTCCAGCGCACGGACGCCTTCAGGCGACTCATAGCGGCCGCCAGCACGCAGCCGGTGAACACCAGCAAAGCGGGAAAAAATGGAAGCATATAGCGCAGGCCGAGAGAATTGACGCGAAGCACCGCCGCGAGCATGATCGCGCCGAAAATGAGGAACACCGACATCTGCCGCCGGCCCGGTAAATCCCGCCGCGAGAAAAACAGAATCAACGCCAGCGCCAGCAACACCCACTCCACCGGCATGGCCCGGAACCGGTAGGCCCAGGTTTGGGCGAAGGTCACGTCGCCCCAGACGTTCTTGCGAAACACGGCCAGGTACGCCATGACCAAGTACGACTTGATGAAATTGAGTTTGTATAACCCGGCGGGCCACAGCAGCAGAGCCGGCGCCAGGAAGGCCGCGATCGACCGCCCAGCCAACCCGCCCCAGCCGCCTGAGCCAAGCAGCCGCTCGCGCTCCAGATGGCCGCAGATCAGGACCGCGAGGATTAGAGCGAAGGCCAGTTCCATGGTGCAAAAGGCGACTCCGGAGAGAGCCAGCGCTGCGTACCAGTGCGGCCGCTTGCCGGTCTCGCGGAATTTGGCAAGGGCGAACAGGGCCGCCAGAGAGACGGCCGCGAAGAGGATATGCGGCGCGAGCTCGGTGGTTTTGATCACGGCGGGGCACCATAAGAACAGCAGCGAAGAGAGCACCGCCGCCAAGGTCCCCTGCGAGGCCCCCCATAAGTAAAGACATCCCAGGTAAACCACCGCCAGTCCCACCAGCGGCGCGGCCAGGGCCAGCACCCGGACAGTGTGCTCGCTCGCATCCCTCGGCGCCAGCGCCAGGCCGTAATAATAAAGCGGCCCGTGCCAATGCCGGTATCCGTCGATGTCGCCGGAATCCCGCAACTGGGCGGAAAGATCGCCTCTCTGCGACGAATCGGCGCCGCGGGTGAGCCCGATGCGCACAAACTCGGGGAGAGAAAACGAAGGAGAATCCAACCAGTTGGCCAAGAAGCCTCGCGAGGCGGCGTACATGTAATCCGCCTCGTCATAGTCGTACACGGAAGGATCGATCTGCTCGCGCGACCAGGACCACGCCACCAACGCGAGCAGCCCGGCCAGGGCCAAGTGTTTCACTCTGTTCAGTCTACCGCGAGGGTTGCCGGAAGCCGATCTGAGATAATGGGAGAGATTTTAGAATGTGCGGGATCGCAGGTTATCTGCCAAAGTCGGGGACGCCCGACGCTTCCGTGGTTCAGGCGATGTGCGCTGCCATGCGCCATCGTGGACCGGACGATGAAGGTATACACACGGAGCGGAACTGCGGCATCGGCATGCGCCGGTTGAGCATTATCGATCTGTCCACCGGGCATCAGCCCATCTCCAACGAAGACCAGACGGTATGGGTGGTCTTCAACGGCGAGATCTATAACTATCAAAGCTTGAGGGAGTGGCTGCGCGGGTGCGGCCACCGCTTTGCGACCAACAGCGACACCGAGACGCTGGTTCACCTGCATGAGCAAGAAGGCGTCGAGGGCATTCCCCGGCTTCGCGGAATGTTCGCCTACGCGATCTGGGACCGCAAGACGCAAACCCTGACCCTGGCGCGGGATTGCTTCGGCAAGAAGCCGCTGTATTATGCGCAAACCGGCGAAGGTTTCTTTTTCGCCAGCGAGCTCAAGTGCCTCACCGCGGTCACCGGACCTTTTGACGTGGATGAAGAAGCCCTGCGGCTGTACTTGCAGTTCGGCTACATTCCGGACCCGTGGACGCCCTTCCGGCAAGTGCGCAAGGTACCCGCCGGAGCGTGGCTCCAGACCAGCCCCGGCGGCGCGGTGCGGGAGGGCCGTTATTGGCGCGTGCCGGAGCCGGCCGAGCAGGCCGAGCCGGGGTTTTCGCGCCAGGACGCCATCGAAGAGATCCGACGCGTGTTCGACGAAGCGGTGAAGCTGCGCATGATCGCCGACGTTCCGCTGGGGGCGTTCTTAAGCGGGGGCATCGATTCGAGCCTGGTGGTGGCGTCCATGGCTCGTCAATCCGCTGCGCCTATTCGAACCTTCTCCATCGGCTGGAAGGAACCGGAGTACAACGAGCTGCCTTACGCGTCCCTGGCGGCGCGGCACTTCGGGACCGAGCACCATGAAATCGTTCTTGACCCGGACGCCATCGCGCTGGTTCCCCAATTGGTCGATCACCTGGACGAGCCCTTCGCGGACTCCTCCGCGATTCCGACCTATCTGGTTTCGCAGTTCGCGGCCAAGCACCTCAAGGTCGCACTCAGCGGCGATGGAGGCGACGAGCTGTTCGGCGGCTACCTCTCCTTCTTCATGACCGAGCAGTACCGTTACGCCGACCGGCTTCCGCACTTCTGCCGCGCGGCGCTGGGAAGCGTGGCCAAGGCGCTTCCGGACGGGACCTACGGAAGAAACTATCTGTTCGCGGTGAGCCGTCCGACGTCTATCGAAAGATACCTGGAATTCGGTTGTTATTCGGGCTTTCTGGCGCGCCGGCAGGTGCTTTCGCGAGAGTGGGCCAGCGAGCCCGGGGCCGGGCGCCTGGGTGAGATCTTCGACGGCGCGGTTCTGGCGGAGGGGCGCGATCCTCTTTCCCAGGCCATGCACTTTGAAGCCACGGCGAAACTGACCGGAGATATTCTCACCAAGGTGGACCGCATGTCCATGGCGAATTCGCTGGAGGTCCGCTGCCCGCTGCTCGATTCGGAGCTGGCCAAGCTGGCGGGGCGAATTCCGAACGCATGGAAGACCCGCGGCGGGAAAGGGAAACTGATTTTGCTGGAAGCGCTGGGCGGCCGGCTTCCGCCGGAATTGCTGGACCGGCCCAAGATGGGGTTCGGCGTGCCGCTGGCCGACTGGTTCCGGGGACCGCTTCGCGAAATGCTGCGGGATCATCTTTTCTCGGACGCCTTCCTGGGCCGCGGCATGGTTTCCCGCGCCGGGCTGGAGACGCTGGTGGCGCAACACGAGCGGCGCCGCTACGACAACTCGCCCTACCTGTGGCTGCTGCTGATGCTGGCGATGTGGTTTGAGCGGCATGCGGCGCCGGCGGGCGAAAGAGTGCACGCGTGAGCCGGGCGGGACGGTACCTCACCAACGTCATCTGGAGCAGCGCCAGCATCGCCGTGCTCGTGCTGATCGGCGTCTTCATGACTCCCATCATCCTGGGCTACCTGGGAGAAACAAGATACGGCGAATGGACCATCGCGCTGTCCCTGGTGGAGTATTACTGGCTGATCGATCTGGGCTTCCGCTCCGCGACGGTCAAGTATTCGGCCGAATTCAACGCGCTGGGGGATCGCGAAAAACTCAGCGAGCTGCTGAGCACGGGCGTGCTGTACTCCTCGATGGCCGCTGTGGCGGTGATTCTGGCTTCGCTGCTGCTGGCCGACAGGGCGGCGGCCATCTGGCACCTGGACCGGCCCGGCCTGCTGCGCATCGTGGGCGTGAGCTGGGGCATCGGGATGGTCTTCAACATCTTCGGCGGCTGCCTGGAGGGTTTCCAGCGCTTCGACATTTTGAGCAAAATCTGGATTCTGACATCCGTGCTGCGCAGTCTGGGCATCGTGATGGTGTTGAAGCTGGGCTACGGCGTCCTGGCGATGGGGTGGGTATTGTTTGGATCGCAAATGGCGATCTATCTGATTACCTGGCTGGCCTTCCGCCGGGTGGTTCCGGGTACGCGAGTTTCCATGTTGGCAGGCACGGCGAAGATGCTGCGGCACCTGGCGCACTACGGCTTGAACATGCTCACCGGCCAGGTCGCGCTGCGGCTGCTGAGCCAGAGCGTGCCGCTGGTGATCGGCGTCATGCTGCCCTTGCGCTACGTGGCCTACTGGGCGATTCCCGTAAAAATGATGGAATACGCCTTCGACGCCATCGGCCGCATCGGCATGGTGACCACGCCGGCTTCGGCGGAATTCGCAGCCAAGGGGGAGCGGGAGCGGCTGCACGAATTGGGAGTATACAGCAACCGGTATTGCCTGGCGCTGTTCGCGCCCTACGCCGCGTTCCTGCTGGTCTACGGCCAGCAGGCTTACATCTTGTGGTCCCACAAGCCCAGCGTCGTGGCCAACGGCGGATTCCTGATCCCCATCCTGGTCATCGGCTACACGGTAGTGGCGGGGCAGTTCAATTCAGCGTCCATTCTGTTTGGACTGGGCCGGCATCAGATCTATGTCCGGTGCTTGCTGGGGGAGGCGCTGCTGGCCATCGGCGGGCTAATCTGGGTGCTCCCTCATTATGGACTGGCGGGGGCGGCATGGGTGATCGCAAGCCTCATGACGCTGGACCGGGGATGCGTGGTGGCCGTGTTGTTCAGCCGCGAAATCAAGATCAACCCGCTGGCGTATGTGGCCCAGATCTACACCCGGCCAGTGGGGCTGGGAGCCTTGATGGCGCTGGCGCTGTGGCTGTTGCGAAGGTCCTGGCTGCCGGGCGATTCCTGGCTGCAAGTGGGAGGAGCGCTGGCCATCGCCGGGTCGCTCTACGCGGCGCTGGCCGCGGGGTTGGTGCTGACGCCGCAACATCGGGAGCAACTGCTGCGCAAGTTCGTTCCGTGGCTGGGGCCGAGAGCGGAAGCGAATATTTCGTAGGCCTGATAAAGGACCGTTTGAAGAGGTTGAAGGAGATGCTGCGATGAAGAGCGAAAAGCTGGAAGTGGTGCGGGGGAGCGGCAATGTGTTCCGCGACCTGGGGCACGAGAACGCCGATGCCGCACAATTCAGGGCCATCCTGGCCGCTGAAATCATCAAGGCTCTCGACCGGGAACACCTGACCGTGCGCGCGGCCCACGGCCGGACCGGCATTGCGGCGGCCGACTTCTCGCGCATTCGCAATGCGGACCTGGGGCGGTTCACTGTCGATCGCCTGATGTCGATTCTCAACCGGCTCGGGTCGCGCGTGGAGGTGAAGGTCCGGGTGCGGCGGGCCGAAACAAATCCTCATGAAGCGACGGCGTAGGGCGGGAAGGGCTTGAACGTGCGCGGCACCCACGGTATGTCCGCTCCCTAACGGTCGCGGTTCAGAAACGCTCTCTGAACCGCGCGCGTTAGCAAACGTCTAGATCCAGCCGCGAGCCGCATAGTAGACGATCTTGATCGTCTCCACCTCCAACCCCCAAGTGTGATTCCAGCGAGCCAACCAGGTTCGCGAGCCCTTGAGCGTATCGGGAGCGGGGCGGGGCGTGACGTCGAGTCCAACTTTGCGGAACACGCGCAGGGCCCGGAACATATGCTGATCGCTGGTGAGCAGGACCAACTTGCCGGGCCAACCGGCGATGAGCTGCTTGGTGAACAAAGCGTTCTCACGGGTGCTGCGCGAGCGGTCCTCGAGAAAGACCGCCGTGTACGGGACGCCGCTCGAAACCAGGAAATCGCGCATGGTGGAAGCGATGGTGTACGGAGATCCCTGGATGGGGCCGCCGCTGACGACGATGCGTTGAAAATGTCCTTCCCGCCAGGCGCGTACGGCATACACGCAGCGCCAGTAGGAATAGCCTCCCACCAGACCATCGGGTTCTGCGTCGGCGCCCAGCACGATCAGCACGTCGCCATCGGAATCGGTCCAGTTGCCCGCCAGGATGCGGGCATACCAGGGCGCGAACGGCGTGAACGCCGCGAAGGCGCTGTAGGTGGTGAACAGCAGCGCGATCCAGACGTAGGCTCGGGCCAGTTTTGCAGCCGCTCCCTTTGGCCGCGGTTCAGTCATGGTTGGCACTCAGCACAGAGCGGGAGCGGGCCGGGGCGAGACCGTCGCGGCTTTGTGCCGCAACCAATTTTCGAAAACCAGCAGGTACCAGAGTTGTACGGGAGCGTATTGCCGGGCGAGGCTGGAGCGGATCAGCGGCTCTAAAGCTCCGGGGCGGATCCAGCCTTCGCGCTGAAGCAGGGGCGCGTCGAGCATGGATTCCAACTGCGCCCTCCAGCGGGTCGCGAGCCAGCGCTCGACCGGCACCGTGAAGCCGCGTTTGGGCCGCGAGGCGACCTCCGGACTCACTTGGCGGCGCACGATTTCGCGCAGGACCGCCTTGAGCTCGCCGCCGCGGAGACGCAGCGAGAAAGGCAGACGGGCGGCGAATTCCCACAGCGTCTGATCGAGCAGAGGAGAGCGGGCTTCCAGCGCGTAATGCATCGCGCCGCCATCCACCTTGGTCATGAATTCGCCCACGAACACGGTGTCCTGCTGGTAGGCCAGAACCTCCGGCAGGAGATTGCGGGCGGAGTCGAAGGAGAGCGGGATGCCGCGCTGAGCAGGCGAGACGCCGGCAAGGCGGTCGCCGAGCAAGCCCGATCGCCAATAGTAGGGCAGGCCGTCGTGAACGCGCACGACTGCGCCCAGGCCTCCGGTAGCGTAATCCAGAAAGTGTTTGGGGCGGCGCAGGCCGGGCAGGCGGTCCACCAGCGGACGCAGCGTCCGCCACAGGCTCGCCGCGGCACGCGGAAGAGCGCGGGCGGCGCGCTGCGCCATCCACATATGGCGCTGATACGGATAGCCCAGGAAGATGTCGTCGCCTCCGTCGCCCGTAAGAAGAACCGTGACCGCGGGTTTGACGGCCTTGCAAACGCTGAGCATGCCCAGAGCCGAGGGGCAGGCAAACGGTTCGGCGTAAGCGGAGGTCAGATCGTCGAGCGAGGGGGGCCGATCGGAGGGAAGCTCGATGACCTCATGGGGGATGCCCAACTGGCGGGCCGTGGCGGCGGCCTGAACGCTCTCATCGGCGGGGTCGCCGGGCGCACCGACGGTGTAGGCTTTGATGTTGGCGTTCAGCTTCGACATGGCCCAGCAGATCAGCGTGGAATCGATGCCCGCGCTGAGCAGAGCGCCTACGGGGACGTCGGCGAACAGACGCACCTTCACGGCATCGAGCAGCAGGCGCTGGGTCTGTTCCACGGCTTCCTCGAAGCCGATCTTCGAGCTCCGGCCGGCTCCTTGATCGACAGCGGGCAGCGACCAGTAGGCGCGCACGCGGGACGCGCCATTGCGCCATTCGAGGAGATGGCCGGCGGCCAGCTTGTGCGCGCCGTGAAAAATCGCGCGCCGGTCGGTGACGAATCCGAACTCCAGAAAGTCGACCACAGCCCGATCGTCGAGTTCGTCCACGCAGCCGGAAGCGCGCAAGGCGGCGGCGGTGGAAGCGAAGACGAGGGCGTTGCCGTCCTCGAAATACAGCAGCGGCTTTACGCCCAGGCGGTCGCGGACCAGATACAGAGTCGCGCTGCGATTGTCCCAGAGCGCAAACGCGAACATGCCTCGCAGGCGCGCGAGCAGATCGTCGATGCCCCAGGCGAGATAGCCTTCGACCAGAACCTCGGTATCGGTTTGGGTGTGGAAGCGGTGGCCGCGCTGCTCGAGCTCGGCGCGCAGCTCGGGGAAATTATAGATGGCGCCGTTGAAAACCACGCCCACCTGAGCGTCGGAGGAGAGCATGGGCTGGCGGCCGGCGTCGCTCAGATCGAAGATGGCCAGGCGGCGGTGGCCGAAAACGGCGTTGGGCCAGGCGTGAATCCCCTGGGCATCCGGACCGCGGCGAGCCATCGAATCGGTCATGGCGCGCACGGACTCCAGCGCGGACTCCGGCAGGGTCCGGGCGGCAAATCCGGCAATCCCACACATACTTCTCTAGTTTAGCCCGCGAAGCAATGGGAGAACTACCTGGCCGCGTTTGCACTATGGTTCGCATGGTACAATTCTTCCCGAGTTTACCTGACGCTTGGCGTGGCTCCGGCAGTGAATGCCGGAATCGCGGATCACATCCGGCCACTCCGCGGCTTGACCGAGGCGCGAAACATTCTCCTCCCCCAATGTTTGTTTTAAGAGAGGATTCGTGTAGCCTATGAGAGAGATGAGTGGAGCTGCCGTCACACCGCAAATGGAGGGCCGTTCCATCCACCGAAAGATCGGCGGAGTCGGCTATTCTCTCTATCAAGCGGATTGTCTGGATTGGATGGATCGCCATTCCGAAGCCAGCGTGCACGCGATTGTTACCGATCCTCCTTATGGCCTGAAGGAGTATACGGCCGATGAAAAACGAAAACTTCGGAGCGGGCGCGGCGGCGTCTGGAGAATTCCTCCGTCGTATGACGGATGCAAGCGCAGTCCCGTCCCTCGATTTACCGTTCTCACGGAAGCGGATCTCTCCGGTCTAAAGGCTTTCTTCGTCTCGTTTGCCGCGAGGGCCTTCAAGATTCTGGTTCCAGGTGGTCATCTGTTTATCGCCAGCAGCCCGCTGCTCTCGCATCTCGTCTATTTACCCCTGATGGCCGCCGGATTGGAAAAGCGCGGCGAAATCATGAGACTCGTGCAAACGCTTCGGGGCGGCGACAGACCCAAGAATGCGCACAACGAATTCCCCGATGTAACCGTGATGCCGCGCTCGGGCTGGGAACCATGGGGCGTGTTTCGCAAACCCTGCGAAGGCCGAGTCCAGGACAATCTGCGCAAATGGAAAACGGGCGGCCTCAGGAGGCCATCCGCGGATGTTCCGTTCACGGACGTGATTGCCTCCGCACCGACGCGAGCCGAGGAGCGCAAGATCGCTCCGCATCCATCCTTGAAACCCCAGGCATTCATGCGGCAGATTGTTCGGGCTTCTCTGCCGCTCGGAGAGGGGCTGGTGCTGGATCCATTTATGGGGGCGGGCTCGACAATCGCGGCTGCCATCGCGGGGGTTATCGAAGCATCGGAATCGAATCCGACTCAATGTTTTTCGATGTTGGCGTGGACGGAATCCCCAAGCTGTCCGCGCTCCCGGTGAATGGGACAACTCGCGTGGTCAAGACGAAGGATGTTGTATCCTTGAACGCGAGAGGCAGATCCCAGCTTGGGTTCTTCTAGTGACGGCTTCGACAAGGCGGTATCGCTGCCCCCTGGCCTGACCGTCACCCACCTTAGGAGCGCTATCGATTTCGTTGAGGAGAGAGCCGAAGAACTGATCGACTTATATTATGAACAGGCCAATATCTTCAGTGCCGTCATCGGCATCCTGGGTGTTCGGGCGCTTGATTCTCTCAGCCCTTACAAACGGCACAAGCACCCGGATGTCGCGCAGCAGCGCTTCCCGGATCTTTCCCTGAAGGGCAGGCTCCATCCGCCGCCAAAGGAAGCTTTGGAATCGAAAGGCAGCACGCGTCCCTGGGCGATTCAGTCGCCATCGACGCCATGGCAGGTGACGCAAGATCCGCGAAACAGCCTTCCGCCGTCTTCAATATCGGCGGCGGTGTAGGTGTGCTGGGCGAGTAATGCGCCCGCGGCCAGGAGCAAAACGCAGCTTCTGATTAACCATCGCGCACAACGCAGCGGGCCGCGATTGTTTTCTTCCACTGGCGAGCGCGTCCCGCGCTGTGCGCTTTGAAGCATCCACATGGAAACTACTCCCGTTCGACGTTATTCATCCTCTCATAAATATTCCGCAGCGCGGGGTAGAGCGCGCGGTAGATCTTATGCGCCTCTGTATAGAGCGCGGCCTCGCGCGGACGGGGCGTGAGCGATTCGCGCTCGCGGATGACGGCGCGGCAGACTTCGGGAACGCTTGCGAATTCGCCGGTTCCGACGGCCGCCAGCAGCGCTGCACCATAGGCGGAACCCTCCTGCGATTCGAGACTCGCCACGCGCTTGCCGAAAACGTCGGCCAGAATCTGCCGCCAGAAAGGACTGCGCGCGCCTCCGCCGGAAGCGCGAACCGAGGAAACGGCGACGCCCAACTCCTCGATGATATCGAGGCAATCTTTCTGGCTGTACGAGACGCCTTCGATGACCGAGCGAATCAGATCGGCGCGGGTGTGGCGGGCGGTGAGCCCGATCCAGCCTCCGCGAGCCTGCGCGTCGAGGTGCGGCGTGCGCTCGCCCATCAAGTATGGGAGCCAGAACAGGCCCTGCGATCCGGCGGGCGCGGTGGCGGCCTCGGCGGTGAGCGCGTCGTAGCTTGCGCCCGGCGCGAGTTGATTGCGCAGCCACTGAAGACTCAGGCCCGCGCCCTGGGTCACGCCCATCACGTGCCACTTGCCGCGCACGGCGTGGCAGAAGGTGTGAACGCGGCCTTGAGGATCGTACGCGACGTTGTCCATGTGCGCGAAGACCACGCCGGAGGTGCCCAGAGTGCAGGAGACAATGCCGTGTTCGACGATGCCGTTGCCGACCGCGCTGGCGGCCTGATCGCCGCCTCCGCCGACAACCGGCGTGCCTGCGGCGAGTCCGGTGAGCGCGGCCGCGGCGGGCGAGATCGCGCCGGTGACCTCGCTCGATTCATAGACGCGCGGAAGGATTTCGCGATCGAGGCCCAGGCCGTCGATCATCGTCGTAGACCAGCGGCGGTGCAGAACATCGAGCAACGCCGTGCCGGAGGCGTCGGAAACTTCGGTAGCAAATTCACCGGTCAACTGAAAGCGGATGTAGTCTTTCGGCAGAAGCAGCTTGCGGACGCGCTGGTAATTTTGCGGCTCATGATCGCGCACCCACAAGAGCTTCGGCAGCGTGAAGCCGGTGAGAACCGGATTGGCGATGGCGGCGACCACGTTTTCGCGGCCGATTTTCGAGTGAATGAAATCGACCTGAACTTGGGAGCGCTGGTCGCACCAGATGAGCGACGGGCGGATGACTGCGTTCGCGTTATCAAGGATCACCAGGCCGTGCATCTGACCGGAAAGGCCGACGCCGCGGACGTCGGCGCCGGTTTCGGCGAGAACGCCGCGAATGGCTGTGATGGAGGCGTCCCACCAGTTTTCGGGGCGCTGCTCGGCCCACAGGGGATGCTCCATGCGCATGTCTTCATGCGGAGCGGTGACGGCGGCGACGTGCTTGCCCTGCGCGTCAATCAGCAGTGCGCGTGATCCGCCGGTGCCGATGTCGAGACCTAGCCAGTACATTTACTGGTGCGGCACGATCTCAACGTAATCGAGTGCGGCGGTTTCACGGCCGTTGGGCGAGACTTCAATAAGAATGGTGTCGCCTGGGCTCAGCGAGACGCCGGGAATCAGCCGCCGTGCGGATGAAGTTGAATCCAGGCGCGCCGAAGGCAGGCGCATATCCGCCGTCCATTCGTCAACCATGCGGCTGTTCACGAAGGCGCTGTAGTGCGCCGCGCCGTTGTTCTGGTCGAAGTACTCAACCCGAATATCGTAGGGAACCGGCGGGTCCCGTTTCACGTTCAGGACGAAGACGGCATTCGGGTCCCCGAAGACGAAACTGGCCTGGCAGAACTTCGCTTCGCAGGAGACGGCTTTGCCGCCGGAAGCGTCTTCGGCAGGCGTCACGGCGGCGACGGTGTAGCCGTCGAGCGTCATGGACTCGGCTTCGGTGCGGCCGGGATAGTGGCCGACGCGGCCTTTCGTGTCGGGGATGTTGGAAGTCTTCAGGAACCAGTTCGTGACCGCGTCGCGCCACACTTCCGCTTGTCCAGCTTGATATTCGAGCTGCGCGAGAATCGCGTTATAGCGCTGATCGTCAATGCGCCGGTTGAGCGATTTCCAATCGCGGGCCCATTGTTCCACAGCCTCCGCGCCGTCGTAGTGCATGTCGTAAATCGTCTGGATGACGGTTTTGCCGGAGTGCAGAACGTAGGTATACGAGACGTGATGGAAGAACAAAACAAGATCGTCGGGCATCGAGACAAGCGATTCGTACACGCGCGCGATTTCGGGCCGGTATTGGCCAACGTAGCCGGTGCCGGTGGCCACGGTGCGGTCCATGCCGACACCTTTGTCGTCGGCCCGATGCCACTGGCCCCAGCCGTTGCGCTCCGAGGCTTCGACGTTCACACCATAATGATTGCCGGTGATATCGGTCAGCGTTTGCAGGCCCAGCGGGCCGGTGTAATTCTCAAATGTCCGCCAGGAGGTGAGCTGGATGTTGGAGAGAACGCGAAGCACCTCAGGATCGGAGCCAAATGTAAGCTTGATCCATTCGTCGTCGATGGCTTTCGCGCTCAGATCGGGATTCCAGGCGAGCCTCCCGTAACCGTAGAGATTCGACTGCGAGAGGTGATTGCCGGTCCAATTGTCATCCAGGCCGATGTTGACCACTCCAACGAAGGCCTTCACCAGCGACTTCACGGGTGTCGGGCTTCCGGGTTTGGCGTGCATATCGAAATCGAGAGTCTCTTTCCACATCGGAACCAGAAAGACGGTGTGATGCGCCTGGCCGAAGTATTCCTGGGTGACTTGCAGCTCGATGGCCTGATTGGTGTGCTCCAGCGCGCCGAATAGCGGCGAGGCAGGCTCACGCACCTGAAAGTCGATGGGGCCGTTCTTGATCTGCACGATCACGTTGTCGTCGAATTTCCCGTCGAGGTCCTTGAAATTGTCGTAGGCGGCGCGAGCGCGGTCGTTCTTGGGATTATTCCAATCCATGTGATGGTCGTAGACGAAGCCGCGATAGAAGATGAGACCGCCGTGGGGTTTCAACGCGCGCGCCACCACGTTGGCTGCATCGGCATGCGTGCGTCCGTAGGTGGAGGGTCCTACGCGGCCCTCGGAATCGGCCTTCAGAACGAAACCGCCGAAATCCGGGATGGCTCGATAGATTTCATCGGTGTGCGCTTTCCACCACGCGGCGACGCGAGGGTCCAGCGGATCGAAGGTGTCGAGGCCGCCCACGCTTTGCGGACTGCCGAAGTCGATTGAGAGCGCGATGCGCACGCCCCACGGGCGCATGGCGTCGGCGATGCGGGCGACGTCGGGGATCAAATCGGAGGAGAGCAGTTTCGGATTGGCGTTGACATTATTAATGGAGCAACCGTTGATGCCGAGGGAGGCCAGCAGGCGGGCGTAATCGCCGGCTCGGGTGAGATCGGCGCGGGCATGCATGTTGTCCCAGAAGATGGAGCGTCCGCCGTAGCCGCGCTCGATGGAGCCGTCGAGATTGTCCCACTGGTCCACCCAGCGGACGGGAGCGTAGGGGGCTTGTTGCTCGTCAAGATTGTCGATCGACTCGCCGAGCTGAATTTTCCGCAACAGAGCAAAAGTGCCGTAGAGCACGCCGCGTTCATTCCGTGCGGCGACGAGTGTGACGCGCTTTCCATTGCGGTACTCGGTCTTCAGCCAGTAGGCATCCGGCGCGAGTTCTGCGTCCTCACGGGTCGTAAATACTACCGTGCCTTCCTGCGGAGTGTCCACTCGGCGAGGCTCTTGCCCGGTCATCGCGCGAACGGCTCGGGTCCATTCGCTGCGGGCACTGTTCATGACAGGAGACGTTCCGTTCGCGATAAACGTCAGGGGCACGTTCGCATGCGGAGTATAACGCAGCCAGGCATCTGAGCCGGTTTCGGCATGGAGAGCCGCTGGGAGGAGCAGGAGAATCGTCAGCCTCGTCATGAATTGACCCCGGAGGCGAGGAAGCCTCCGTCAACCACGATACACTGCCCGGCGATGAAGCAGGCGCCGTCGGAGGCCAGCAGCACGGCCGCGCCCGCGATCTCCTCGGGTTTGCCAAAGCGATGCATGGGAGTTCGCAGCAGCAACTCCTGGCCTCGCGGAGTGCCTTCGACAATATGCCGCGTCATCTCGGTAGGGAAGATGCCGGGGGCGATGGCGTTGACCATAATGCCGTCGCGAGCCCATTCGACGGCGAGCCCGCGGGTAAGCGAAAGCAGCGCGCTTTTGGATGCGCAATAGGCGGCGACCTCGTGGAATCCGAGATACGATCCCAGCGAGGCTATATTGATCACGCGCCCTTGTCCACTCGATTTCAGGGGCTCATAAAACGCCTGGCAGGCTCGCAGAGCGCCGTTCAGATTCGTGTCCATCACCCCGGTCCATTGCTCTTCCGAGACCTCGATGGTTGGCTTGCGGAAGGTGAATCCGGCGGCATTGACCAGGATATCCACGCGGCCGAAATGGGCGAGCACTGCGTCGCGAAGAACATCAATAGAACCGCGGTGGGCCACGTTCGCGGTATGAACTAAAGTCCGGCGGCCGAGGGCTTCGATTTCGCCGCAGGCACCTTCGACGCCTTCCTTCCTGCGGCCGGTGGGAATGACGTCCGCTCCATGCTCGGCGAGTGCGATGGCGATGGCCCGACCGATGCCGGAGGTCGCTCCGACGACTACGGCGACGCGGCCGGATAAATCGAAAAGACTTGCCATGTCAGAAAGGGATAGACGGCTTGCGATCGTCTTTGGGATCGGCCCAGCGGTCGTTGGGAACGATCGGGGTCCAGCCGGGACGCAACGGGTCCTGGTCGTAAGGATAGCCGCCCAGACGTTTGTAGAGCTCGCTGTACTCGCGCAGCTTTTCGCGATTGAGCTTCACCCCCAGACCAGGGCCATTCGGAACTAAAATGGCCCCCCCTTCGTACTTCATCAAGCCGCCCTCGATGATGTCGTCCATCAGATGATGATAGTGCGCGTCGGCGGCGAAGGAGAGATTGGGCAGCACCGCACCCAGGTGCAGCATGGTGGCGAGCTGAATGCCGAGCTCGCCCGAGGAATGCACCGCCACTCCGAGCTGGAAGGTTTCGCAAACGCCGGCGGCCTTGAGGCACTGGCGAATGCCTCCCCAGAAAGTGGTGTCGAGCAGAATGATGTCAACCGCCGTATTTAGAGCATTCGCCGCGAGCTGCTCAAAGTTCACCACCACGGTATTGGTCGCCAGGGGAATGCGCACCATCTCGCGCGTGCGGCGCATGCCGTTCAAGCCGAAGACGGGGTCCTCGAAATAATCGTTGCGCAGAGACTCGATGGCCTGGCCGAAGCGGATCGCCTGCTCCGTGGACCAGACGGCGTTGGGGTCGAAGCGCAGAGAATCCTGGGGAAACGCGGCGGCCAGGGCGCGGTAGGCTTCGAGCTCGTAGTCGGGGTGAAAGACGCCGCCCTTGAGCTTGTGCGTGGCGAAGCCGAAGCGGCTCTTCATAGCTTGCGTAGTAGCAACCATGTGTTCGATGGTGCGCACTTCGCCTGCGCCGCTGCGCGGGTCCGGGTAGCGGAAGAAGCAGTACGTGGCGAATGGAACGCGGTCGCGCAAACGGCCGCCCAGAATGTCGCACACGGGCACGCCCCAGGCCTGGCCCAGAATATCGAGACACGCGAATTCCAGCGCCGCCAGCACCTGGGTGCGATTGTTGTAGAGCGATGCGGTGGGGTTGGCGATGAGGAAGCGCATCTCCTCAATGCGAGCCGGATCGTGCCCGGTCAAGTACGCCTTCATGGCGCGAAACACCGCTTCGGCGGATTCGCCGCCGCCGCCCATCTCGCCCAGTCCAATCAAGCCGGTATCGGTCTCGACTTCGACGATGGTGCGCACAAATCGGCCCCAATGACAACCGTTGGCGTGGCGGAGCGGGGCTTCGAGCGGCACCGTGACGGTGGTGGCCCGGATGTCCCGGATTTGCATGATTGTTCCAATCGTACAACAATGTACATCAGGGCTTGGAATCGTGAGCGCGAAATTCCTGATGCTTCTCAGTTCCGTTGCAGCGCCGCTTGTCTTGGGGCAGTGGCTGCACTATCCCACGGCTGGAATTCCGCGCACCAAGGACGGCAAGCCCGATCTGTCCGCACCGGCGCCGCGCGCTCCGGACGGCAAACCCGACCTATCCGGAATGTGGGACGTGTTGCATAACCGGCCCTGCCCTCCGGAGGGCTGTGGGGACATGCTCATCCCGCAGGAATTCCTCGACATCGGTTTCAGTCTCAAAGGCGGTTTGCCGTATCAGCCCTGGGCGGCCGCAATCGTCAAGCAGCGAAGCGAGGACCAACGGAAGGACGATCCCAATTCGCAGTGTCTGCCCGTGGGAATTGTGCGACTGTACACGACGCCCCTGTTCCGCAAAATCATCCAGACTCCGGGACTGGTTGTCATCCTCAACGAGCGCAACGCGGCCTACCGGCAGATCTTCACGGATGGGCGCCCTCTTCCCGCCGATCCGCAGCCATCCTGGAACGGGTACTCTTCGGGCAAATGGGAGGGCGATACCTTGGTGGTGCAGAGCATCGGTTTTCGAGACGGCTTGTGGCTGGACGCCAACGGCAGCCCGTTGACGGAGGCCGGCAAGATCACCGAGCGCATCCGGCGCGTGAATTACGGAAAGCTTGAAATTGAGATTACGGTGGACGATCCCAAAGCGTACACCAAGCCCTGGACCGTCAAGCTTACTCAGATCCTGACGCCGGACACGGACTTGCTGGACTATTATTGTTCGGAAAACGAAAAGGACGTTCCCCACCTTGTAGGGAAGTAAAATCATGGCGTCACAACCGACTGTTGCTCCGCTCCCTGACGGTCGCGGTTCAGAAACCTCGAGATTGGCAGGTCGAAGACCTGCCCCACTGGTGCTACTCGCATGTGCATTTGCCGGGTGGGCGCAGACCCCCGCTTATAAGAATCCTGATCTGCCGGCGGAGCAGCGCGCCAAGGATATCGTTTCACGCATGACGCTGGACGAAAAAGTGTTGCAGATGGAGGACGGATTCGGCGGGCGGAACCAGCGGGAAAATGGGTCGCCGGCGATTCCGCGTCTGGACATCCCCGCCTACGACTTTTGGAACGAAGCGCTGCACGGCGTGGCTCGGGCGGGCGAAGCGACGGTGTTTCCGCAGGCCATCGGCTTGGCGGCAACCTGGGACACGAACATGATGCATCGCGTGGCGGACACGATTTCGACGGAAGCTCGCGCGAAGTACAACCAGGCGATGCGCGACAACGACCACAGCCGCTATCACGGGCTGACGTTCTGGTCGCCGAACATCAATATCTTTCGCGATCCGCGCTGGGGCCGGGGGCAGGAGACTTACGGTGAAGATCCGTTTCTCACGGGGCGCATGGCCGTCGCGTTTATCAAGGGCATGCAGGGCGACGATCCGCGGTACTTCAAAGCGATCGCCACCGCTAAGCATTTCGCGGTGCACAGCGGACCGGAGCCTTCGCGGCACCAGTTCGACGCGAAAATCAGCACGCGCGATTTGGAGGAGACCTATCTGCCCGCGTTCCGTGCCGCCGTCGTGGAGGGAAAAGTGGACTCGGTCATGTGCGCCTATAACAGTGTAGATGGCGCGCCTGCTTGCGCGAATTCGGATCTGCTCGAAAACTACCTGCGCGGAAAGTGGGGATTTCAAGGCTACGTCGTGAGCGATTGCGGCGCGATCGGCGACATCTTCCGAGGCCACGCGTACAAGCCGAATGCGGCAGCGGCAGCCGCCGTGGCGGTGAAGACAGGCACCGATTTTGCGTGCGGCAACGAGTACGGCGCGCTGGCCGACGCGGCGAAGGCGGGCCAGATTATGGAAGCCGAGATCGATACATCGCTGGAACGCTTGTTTGTCGCGCGCTTCAAGCTGGGCATGTTCGATCCGCCGGAGCGCGTGCCCTTTTCGAAGATCCCGTACTCGGAAAACGATTCGGCGGAACATCGCAAGCTGGCGCTGGAGGCCGCGCGCAAGTCGATCGTGCTGCTGAAGAACGAGAATCAGACGCTGCCGGTGAAGGCGGCGGTGAAAAAGATCGCCGTGATCGGGCCGTCGGCGGACGATGTGGACGCGCAACGGGGGAACTACAACGGGTTTTCGTCGAAGGACGTTGCGGCGCTGGAAGGGATTCAGAAGCAGTTCGCCGGAAAGGCGGAGATTCACTACGCACTGGGCGCCACCTACACCGCGCAATCCATGGCGATGGTTCCGGTGAATGCGCTGCAAGACATCGCCGCGGAGTATTTCGACAACGCCGATTTCGAAGGGCAGCCCAAGTTGCGGCGCGCCGAGCCGCGGCCGTATTTGCAGGGGGGCATCGTCGATCCAGCGCTTGCGGCGGCAGGGATTCCGGCGGGCGGATTTTCGGTGCGCTGGAGCGGCACGTTGAAAGCGCCGGTAACGGGCGACTACGCGATCCGCTCCGACGCCTCGACGCACGTCTTTGTGGACGACAAAGAACTGCCCCTGCTGTTGCCGCCGCGAGGCCGACCTGCGCTTCCCGCGCGCATGCAACTGGAAGCGGGCCACGCCTATAAACTTCGGGTCGAGTATCGGGCTCCGATGGCGGGCGGCTCGGTCCGGCTCCAATGGATTCCGCCGGAAGCGCCGCTGCTGGCCGAAGCCGTCGAGGCCGTGAAGAACGCCGATCTGACGGTCGCCTTCGTGGGACTGAACCCGAATCTGGAAGGCGAGGAGATGAGTGTGAACATTCCCGGCTTCCTGGGCGGGGATCGCACCGATCTTAACTTGCCCGCGCAGCAGGAGCGCCTGATTGAAGCGGCCATCGCCACCGGCAAGCCCGTGGTGGTGGTGCTTACCAGCGGCAGCGCCGTGGCGGCGAACTATGCGGCCGAACACGCCGCGGCGCTGCTCGAATCCTGGTACAACGGCGAGGAAGCGGGCACGGCGATCGCGGAAACGCTGGCCGGCGTGAATAATCCGGCGGGCCGCCTGCCGGTTACCTTTTATAAGAGCGTCGATCAGTTGCCCAAGTTCGAGGACTACGACATGAAGGGCCGGACCTATCGTTACTTTAAGGGCGATGCTTTGTACGGGTTCGGGTTCGGGCTGAGCTATTCCAAGTTCACCTTCTCGGGGTTGCGCACGCAGCGCAACTCAACCGGGGCGAAGGTGAGCGTGCGCGTGAAGAACGATTCCACGCGCGACGGCGACGAAGTGGTGCAACTGTATGTGGGCGGAGCCGGGGACGCCGACGATCCCATCCGCAACTTGCGCGGGTTTGAGCGCATTCACCTGCGCGCCGGCGAAACGCGCGAGGTCGAGTTCACGCTCGGCTCAGCCGACGTGCCCAAGGACAAGGTCAGGATCAGCGTAGGCGGAGGCCAGCCAGTGGGGCAGATCGTACATGTCGACGGGACGCTGTAACATCGATATGGTGTTGCGCATGCCGCTCTCGCACGCAGGCCGAAGGCCTGCGCCACAAAGCCGTGGGGCAGGTTCCCGACCTGCCATTTTATTCCTTGCGGCCGCATTCCTTGCCGCGGCCGCCTTCGCCCAGCCGTGCGACGGACTGAAGTCGCTCAAACTTCCGGAGACCACCGTCATTTCGGCCGAGGCTTACGCGGCGGGTACCTTCGCGCCCGCGGCCCCAGCGGCCGCGCAGGGCAAGCAGGCTCCCGCATCCTACAAGGACCTGCCCGCGTTTTGCCGCGTCGCCGCGACCATCAAGCCCACGGACGATTCCGATATTCAGATAGAAGTGTGGATGCCGGAGGCGGGCTGGAACGGCAAGCTGGAAGGCAACGGCAACGGAGGTTGGACCAGTTCGATCAATCCCGCCACGCTGGCAACCGGACTGCGGCGGCACTATGCGGCCGCCATGACCGACACGGGTCATGATGGCGGCAGCGGAAGCTTCGCGCTGGGGCATCCCGAGAAGCTGATCGACTTCGGGTACCGCTCCACGCATGAGATGACGGTGAAGGCCAAGGCCATTATCGCGGCTTACTACGGGCGTCCTCCGGATCTCGCGTATTTCACCGGATGCTCGGCCGGCGGCAAGCAAGGGCTGACCGAGGCGCAACTGTTCCCGGGCGATTACAACGGCATCATCTCCGGAGCTCCCGGCAATAACTGGACCCACATGATGGCGCAAATCGTGTGGGTGGCGCAGGCGGTGCACAAGGACGAGGCCAGCTTCATACCTCCCGCGAAGCTTCCCGCGCTTCACGAAGCGGCTCTGGCGGCGTGCGACGCCCGCGACGGCGTCAAGGATGGCGTGATCGACGATCCCACCAAGTGCAAATTCGATCCCAAGGCGATTCAGTGCAAGGGCACGGACGGGCCGTCGTGCTTGACCGCGCCGCAAGTGGAGGCGGCTCGCAAGATTTATTCCGCGGTCAGGAATCCGCGCACCAAGCAGGAGATCTACCCGGGATTCGAACCCGGAAGCGAATCGGGCTGGGGGCAGTTTGTGGCCGGTCCCACGCCCACCACATTCGCCACGGACCTGTTCAAGTTTGTGGTGTTCAAGAATCCGGATTGGGATTATAAGACGCTCAACTTCGATAGCGACATCGCGCTGGCGGATAAGATCGACAACGGAACCAATAACGCCACCGATCCCAACCTGAAGAGCTATTTCGAGCGCGGAGCGAAGCTGTTGCAATACCATGGCTGGAACGATCAGTTGATTGCGCCGCTCAACAGCGTGAACTATTATCAGAGCGTCGAAAGGATGATGGATGTCGCCGTCAAGGCCGGCGGAAGCGCCGCCAAAGGCGGATCGAGCAGCGTTCGGGCGTCCTACCGATTGTTCATGGAGCCGGGCATGAGCCACTGCCAGGGCGGCGACGGACCCAGCAATTTTGATATGCTCAGCGCCTTGGAGCAGTGGGTGGAGCAGGGCCAGGCGCCGGACCGGATCGTGGCGTATCGCGTACGGGACGGCAAGACGGACCGGAGCCGTCCGCTGTGTCCGTATCCTCAGGCGGCGGTCTATAACGGAAAGGGGAGTACAGATGACGATCAGAACTTCACGTGTCGAATTCGCTAGCGCAGGCCGGGGGTCTGCGCCACTGGGCGCAGTTGCGCTGGCGCTGATCGCGTTGGTGTTGGCGGCGTTGCTCCTTGCAGAGCCCGCAAGCGCCGCGGCTTCGTGCGAAAGCTTGAGCTCGCTCAAGTTGCAGGACACCACCATCACCGCGGCGGAAGCCGTGGCGGCGGGAGCTTTCGCGCCGCCCGCGCCGGCTCGAGGAGGCAGGGGCGGCAAGGGCGGCGGCGGGAATCCGTACGCCAATCTGCCGGCATTCTGCCGCGTCGCCGCCACCATCAAGCCCTCCACCGATTCCGACATCAAGATTGAAATCTGGATGCCGGCCACCGGCTGGAATAACAAGTTTGAAGCCGATGGAAACGGAGCCTGGACCGGCTCGATCACGCAGAACACTCTCGCCGCCGGCGTCGCGCTGGGCTACGCCACGTCCATGACCGACACGGGGCATGAGGGCGGCAGCGCCAGCTTCGCGCTGGGCCATCCGGAGAAGCAGATCGACTTCGGATATCGCGCGGTGCATGAGCTGGCGGTGAAGAGCAAGGCGATCATCACCGCGTTCTACGGCCAGGCGCCGAAGTATTCGTACTGGAATGGCTGCTCGGCCGGAGGCAAGCAGGGCTTGAAGGAAGCGCAGATGTTCCCCGGCGATTTCGACGGCATCATCGCGGGGACGCCGGTGAGCGATTGGGTCGGACGGGCGCTCGGCGCGGTTTGGATGGGACAAGCGACGCACGAAACCGAGGGCAGCGCGATTCCGCAGGCGAAATATGCCGCGATTCACAAGGGCGCGCTCGACGCCTGCGACGCATTGGACGGAGTCAAGGATGGCGTGATCGAGAATCCCGAAGCGTGCAAGTTCGATCCGGTGGTCATGCAATGCAAGGGCGAGGATTCCAACGATTGCCTGACCGCCGCACAAGTGACGACGGCGAGGAAGGTCTATTCGGGCGTGATCAACCCTCGAACCAAGGAACAGATTTTCCCCGGTCTCATGCCCGGAAGCGAAATGGGATGGGGCACACAGGTCGGCGCGAACCCGTTCGGGCCTGGGCTCGATGAGTTCCGGTTCGTTGTCTTCAAAAACCCGGACTGGGACTACAAGACCATGAACTTCGATTCGGACGTCGCCGCGGCGGTCAAGGCCGATAACAACATGATGAACGCCATGGACCCGAATCTGAAGCCGTACTTCGATCGCGGCGGCAAGATCCTGCAATACCACGGCTGGGCGGATCAGCAAATGTCGCCCGGCAACAGCCCGAAGTATTACAAGATGGTGTTGGAGAAGCTGGGCGGTGCGAGCAAGGTGATGGACAACTATCGCCTCTTCATGGTGCCCGGAATGGGGCATTGCGGCGGGGGCGACGGGACCGATACGTTCGACAAGCGCGTGGTTCTGGAGCAGTGGGTGGAGCAGAAGAAGGCGCCCGAGCAGATTATCGCTACTCATATGGCCACTGGCCGTACGCGGCCGCTGTGCCCGTATCCTCAGGTCGCGGTCTACAAGGGAACCGGGAGCACGGACGATGCCGCGAACTTTTCTTGTAAGGCGAAGTAACTTCGCCGGTCCTGCAAAGCGAAGTAGACTCGTAATCGCACTGGCGGTCTGCGCCTTGCCGACCGCCGCGGCGAGTTGCGAAAGCCTCGGCTCGCTGTCTCTCAAGGATGGCTCGATCACCATGGCGCAATCCGTCGCCGCTGGAGGTTTTACGCAACCCGGCGGCCGTGGTGGCAAGGGCGGCAACGCTTACGCGAACCTGCCTGCGTTCTGCCGCGTTGCGGCGAAGCTCAAACCTACAAGCGATTCCGAGATCAAGATCGAGGTGTGGCTGCCCGCCGCGAATTGGAACAGCGGCCTGGAATCGGTGGGCAACGGGGCGTGGGCGGGAACCATCGGCTACGCCGCCATGGCCACTGCGGTCGCGGCTGGTTACGCCGCGGCCAGCACTGACACGGGCCACGCCGGCGGCTCCGTCATGTTTGTCGTGGGTCATCCGGAGAAGCTGATCGATTTTGCCTATCGAGCCGTGCACGAGATGACGGTCGCCGCCAAGGCCATCACGGCGGGTTATTACGGGCAGGCCGCGAAGCACTCGTATTTCAACGGCTGCTCCACCGGCGGACGTCAGGCGCTCACCGAGGCGCAGAGATTTCCCGGCGATTATGACGGCATCATCGCGGGCGATCCCGATTTCTACGCCACTCACGTCCAGGCGGCGCAACTCTTCATCGGGCAAGCGACACACGCGAGCGAGGCCAGCTATATTCCGCCCGCCAACTATGCGGCTCTGCACAAGGCGGCGCTCGAGGCCTGCGATGCGCTGGATGGAGTCAAGGACGGAGTGATCGAAGATCCCACGCGCTGCAAGTTCGATCCGGGCGGCATCGCCTGCACGGGCGCTTCCGCGCCTACCTGTTTAACTTCCGAGCAAGTTGAGACCGCCAAGAAGACGTACGCCGGTACGCATGCCGGCAAATCCACGCTGTGGGGCCTGGAGCCGGGCAGCGAATCCGGCTGGGCTTCTCTTTCCGGCCCGCAGCCGCTGGGCCTGGCGGTGGACACGTATCAATATCTGGTCTTCAACGATCCCAAATGGGATTACCACACGCTCGACCCGGTCAAGGACGTGGCCGCCGCGGACAAGGCCGTCGGGGCGATCATGAATTCGGCCGACCCGAACCTAAAGCCGTTTTTCTCGCACGGCGGCAAGTTGATCATGTATCACGGCTGGGCCGACCCGGGCATCCCGCCCATGTTCAGCGTCGAGTATTTCAAGAGCGTCGTCGAGAAGAATGGCGGGCAGAAGAAGGCAGCTGGTGAGATTCGCCTGTTCATGGTCCCAGGCATGGGACATTGCGCCGGCGGCGACGGTCCCAACACCTTCAACTCGATGGCCGCGCTGGCCGACTGGGTGGAGCGCGGGAAGGCGCCCGATCAGATCGTCGCATCGCACTCGACACGAGGGCAAGTGGACCGCACCCGGCCCCTGTGCCCGTATCCGCAGACCGCGGTGTACAAGGGTTCCGGCAGCACCGACGACGCCGCGAATTTCTCCTGTAAAGCGCCGTAAGAGAGTGTCTGCGTCCTCCACAGCCTCTGGCCCGAGCGCCGGCCGGGGAGCTTGCGCCCTGGTGGCGATCCTGTCGGTAGTCCTGGTTTTCGGCTGGACTGCCGCCCGGATCCATTACGCGTTGGGCGGAAACTGGACGGCGGTATTCTGCACCGGTGCAAATTTCCAGGTACCGCCGGATCTGGACGCGGGGACGTATCGCTTTGAAGGCGCCGGCTACGATGGCCAATTCTACCGCTACCTGGCGCACGATCCAGGTCTTCAAAGAGGTTACTTCCGCTATGTAGATTCGCCGCAACTGCGTTTTCGCCGGGTTCTGGTTCCGCTGGCGGCATGGGTGTTGGCCTTGGGGCAGCGCGCTTGGATCGACCCCGCGTACATTGCGGTGGAGATGCTCTTCGTGGGGTTGGGCGTTTACTGGTGCTCGCGACTGCTGGCGCGGCGCGGCCGCTCTCCGCTGTGGGGGCTTGTGTTTGTGGTGGTCCCCGCCGCCTTGGCTTCCTTCGACCGCATGCTGGTGGACGGGCCGCTGGCAGCGCTGTTTGCCGGGTTTCTCCTGTACTGCGAGGAGCGGCGCTGGACCCGAGTCTGGGTGCTGGCGATGCTGGCGGCGCTGACGCGCGATACGGGGCTGCTGCTGTGCGCCGCCCTGGTGACGGATCGCTTGTGGCGCCGCGACTGGCGGCGGGCCGCGTGGTTTAGCTTAAGCGCGGGTCCGGCCGTCGCGTGGTACGCGTACCTGGCCGCGCATTTACCGCGGGACGGCCCGGTAGCGATCCTCGCCATCCCGGCCTGGGGGCTATTTCGCCGCCTGCTTTGGCTCCGTCCCTACCCCGATCCGCGGGTGCAACTGCTGCTGCGCGTCACCGATGTTCTTGCGGTTCTGGGTCTGGCCGCCAGCATCATCCTGGCGGCGCGATGGATACTGAATCGCGGCTGGGGACCGGTGACTCTGTGCGCCGCTTTCTTCGCGTGCCTGGCATTGGTGCTGGGTGCGCCGAGCCACATGACCGACGCGTTTGGCTTCGGGCGTCCGGTTTCGCCGCTGCTGTTGTGGATCATGCTGGAGGCGGTCTCCCGCAAGGCGTGGCCAGCCCTGGCGCCGCCGCTTCTGGTAAGCCTCAGTGTCAGCCTGGTGTTCGCCCGCCCGTTCATCGAGGTCATGAAGGGGCTGTTCTCTTAGCGCGACCAAGGGGTCGCGCGCGGGCCGGGGACACCCTAACTCAGTTCGTCGCGCAGGATCGCCGTGAGCACCAGCGAGACAATGCTCACAATCAGCGCGCCCAGAAAAGCCGGCATAAAGCCATCGACGTGGAAGCTCACATGGAACCAGTCGACGGCGATGGCCGAGGCCAGCCACAGGGTCACCCCATTGATCACCAGCGTGAACAGTCCCAGCGTGAGAATGATCAGCGGGCACGACAGCAGCTTGAGGATCGGCCGCACGATGGCGTTGACCAATCCGAGGACGATGGCCATTGCCGCGAAAGCGGTCCAGGCGTCGTGGCCGACGCGGATTCCGGGAACCAGCTCCGCGGCGGCGAAGAGCGAAAGGCTGGTGATAAGCCAGCGAAGGAGCAGCTTCATGCTACGGTCCTATCTTATACGGCGACGGTCGTCAGCGCGTTGCCAAGAATCTCGCGCACTTCCGGAGCGCCGAGGAAGGCTTCGCGCAAAGGTTCCTCCGGCGGGAGGGAATGCGCCAGATCCACAAGAATGGCGGCGGCGCGAGCGCGATGATGGGCGGCCGCCGCGCCGTCGCCGGTGCGGCGGTGCAATTCAGACGCGGTGGCGTGCACTCGCCATTCCACGCCCGGCACGGGGCGAAGGTGCATGATCGAAAAGGCCTGGTTGAGGGAAGCCCAAGCCCGGTCCCAGTCCTGGCCGCGGATGGCGATGCACGCGTCCAGATGGAACGCCGCCGCCTTCAGCGCCGGATCGGCGGTAGAGCGCGCGGATTCAAAGAACATGGCGGCCTCGCTGCCGGCCTCGGCATCGCGGCCCAGGGCGAGCAGGGCATGGCTCAGCCCCAGCCCCGCGAGCATGCGCCAATACCAATCGAAAAAGAAGCGCGGACGCAGCTGGCGAGCGCACACTCCGGAGAAAAGCTCGATGGCGCGATCCGGCTCACCAGAGGCGAATGAAGCAAACCCGGAAGTGACCATGGCCATGGTGCGGACCTGGCCCGCAGGTTCTTCCGTATGGACCGCCAAGAGATCCCCGGCGAGGGCAAGGGAGCCCTCGTAGTCGCACGCCTGATATTTCAGCCACGCCAGCAGCGCCTGGAAGATTCCGCGCCAGGGAGCGGTGCCGTTCTTTTCCACAACGCTCTGGGCCGTGGCAATGACGCGCAGCAGTTCGCCCCACCAGCCCAGGTGCAGCAGCGCATGCGCGCGCGAGGAGTGCGCGGAAAGATAGACCACCAGACTGTCCGCCGCGAGACCGCTCGAAATCGCGGCTTCGGTGGTGACGCATACATCTTCGTATCGCCCCTGCACGCACTCGGCGTGGGCGTACAGAATCTCGTAGTAGGCCGGGACCTGATTGCTAAGAGTCCGGATGCGGTCGCGGGCGGCTTCGCAGATCCGGGCATCCTCCGCCCGCGAGCCTGTGCCTACAATGCGCCAGCTTGCGGCCAGCATCTCGGCGCGCGCCTCCAGCAGCGGGTCGCCGTGCGCGCGGCTGACTTCCAGAGCGCGCTCGCAGACGGCAATGCAGCGGTCCGGATCGCGAAACGCGAGCACTCGCGCCAGGCGGGTGAGCGCGTCGACGTAGGCGGCCTTCAGGCCGGCTCGGGTGGCCAGCTCCGCGGCCTGTTGATCGACGTCGCCGGATTGCTCCATCTCGCCCTGTGCGTAGAGCGCGTTGCTGATGCGTTCGAGAATCTGAACCTCCAGCGCGGCGCGGGCATCCGCCGCGAGATAGGGGAGCAGATCCAGCGCTTGCCGCAGCACCAGGATGGACTCGGCGTGGGCGTAGCGCCGCGCGGCGTTCGCGGCGGTCAAGATCAAATAGCGGATGGCGCGGGCGTAATCGTGGCCGGCCTGAAAATGCGAAGCCAGCTCGGCCGCGAGCGAGGGATCGGCGTCGGTCAGCAAACCTTCCATTCGTTCGGCGATCTGGAGGTGAAGCAGGCTGCGACGGGTGGCCGGCAATTGCGCGTACAACGCCTCGCGGTAGAGGATGTGGCGGAATTCATACTGGGCCGAAACCGGCCCGGCCGCCGGTTCCTGCACGCCGCTACGCCGCAACACCTGCTGGCGCGACGCCAGGCCCTCGCATATCTCCTCCACCATTGTGGCGTCGCCGTCCGCCTCATTGTTGACCAGCGCGCTCACCGCCCACGCCGAAAAGCGCCGCCCCGCAACGCTGGCGGCCCGCAGCACGCGTTGTTCCAGGGGCGTCAGTTGCTCCACCTGCGCCTCCAGCATCTGGCGCAGCGTCTCGGGCACGCCGGGGTCCAGGCGGTCCATCCTCGCCGTCGCCAGCCAGCGGCCGTTATCTTCGCGAATCAGCCCCTTCTCCGTCAGTTGGTCGGTTACCGCCACCATAAACAGCGGATTTCCGTCGGAGCGCCGATGAATCAGCGGAGCCAGCAGTTGCGGCAGACCGCTGCCCGGGAACTTGCCCGCCAGATATTGCTCGACTTCGCCTTCGTTCAGCCGCTCCAGGCTGATCTCATGGCACAAGCGGTGAACCAAAAGGTCCTGTTTGAGCAGTCTCAGGGGGCTCCCCGACAGGATCACCTCCACCGGACGATAGGTCGCCAGCAGCATCAGCCGGGCGGCTCCGCGGCGGCGTCCCAGGGCGGAAATCAGATCCAGCGTGGAGCCGTCCACCCATTGTAGATCTTCGAGGATCATGACCAAGGGCCGCTCGGCCGCCAGTTTTTCCACAGCCTCGCAGAATTCGCGCACCATGCGGTCGCGGGTAGCGCCCAGAATCTCTCTTTGGAGGGCTTCGCGGCGCTCCGGCTTAACCGCGCCGGGAAATTGGACCAGCCAGGTGGGAGCCTGGCTCGCAAGGACCTCGGTTACCGAGGAGGAATCCTTACCGCGCATCCATTGCCCCAGTGCATCCAGCACCGGGTAGTAGGCTTCCTTGCCCCCAAAGCCCTCCATGCATTGGCCGCGAGAGACGCTCAGCCCCGGCCGGGGATCGCAGGAGGCTTGAAAGGCGTCCGCCAGGGTGGTCTTGCCGATGCCGGATTCGCCCGTGATGAATACGATCTGCCGGTTCCCGTGCAGCGCGGAATCAAGGTAGCCGTTCAACTCCTCCAGAGCCCGCTCGCGGCCGGCCAACTTGACGGGAACATGCGCCCGAGACCGATCGGCTGAAACACTTCCCTCCAATACCGGAGCGATGAACTGGTAGCCGCGCTTGGGAAAGGTGGCGATGAAGCGCGAGTTCTTGGGAGGATCCTCCAGCGCCCTGCGGATTTCCAGAATGTATTTGCGTAGAACCTCGGGCTGGACATAGACGCCGTGCCATAGGTTTTCGAGGATCTGGTCCTGGCTGACCAGGGATCCGGCATGCTCCACAAGGTAACGCAAAACCGAGAATGCCTTAGGAGCCAGCAGGATACGGGCGTCATCCCGCCATAGGCACTGGTTGGCCGTGTCTAGCCGGAATGGGGGAAAGATCTTCATTTCGGCTCGTGACGGCCTACCGCAATTATACAGTTACGGAAACTCAACGGAAATTCAACGCGTCATTCACGGTTTTGCCGCATCCTCGCGGTATGCTTGAACCTTGAAAAGCGACGAAGAGCGTGAAGGATCGCCGGCGAGGGGTCGGACGGTTCCGCCTGGCAGAGGCGGAACTGCTCGGAGGAGCTTCTCGCCGGCGGTGTGGTGAGTCGGCCTTTTAGATCAATGCCCCGACAGTTCCGCGATGCGGGCTTTCAGCTCATCGCCGATGCTGGCGCTGAAAGTGCCTCTGCGCTTCCAGACGATTTTTCCGCCGGCATCGAACAGCACCACCACGGGAAGATTGTCCTGCTGAATTTCCAGCTTTTTCCACTCCTTGTAATACTTGAAGACGATCAGGCTCCGTCCCAGAAGGGCGCGGCAGATCCTGGGCCCTGGCGCACAGAGCCCCGCCGATCAGCGCCAGAGTGAGGGGCGTGGTTTTCCGAATCATGCTCGCCTCTATTTCCGTATTGTGGCAGGGCGGGGATTGTCAAGCATAGCGTTCGGTTGGGGTAGAATTGACCAAACGTATGCCTTTGGCCGCGGGTTCGAAGCTCGGCCCTTACGAAATCCTCGCGCCCATCGGCGCGGGCGGCATGGGCGAAGTGTATCGCGCCCGCGACCCCAAACTCAAGCGCGATGTCGCGCTGAAAGTGTTGCCCAACGCGTTCGCCAACGATCCGGATCGCCTGGCACGCTTCACGCGCGAAGCTCAGGTGCTGGCTTCGCTGAATCACCCCAACATCGCGCAGATCTATGGCGTCGCGGAGTCAGAGAATGTCCGCGCCCTGGTGATGGAGCTGGTCGAGGGGGAATCGCCACGCGGACCGTTGCCCTTCGAACCCGCCTGGAGGATCGCCTCGCAAATCGCCGGAGCGCTGGAATACGCGCATGACAAGGGCATCGTCCATCGCGATCTCAAGCCCGCGAACGTGAAGGCGACTCCCGAGGGGGTCGTCAAGCTGCTCGACTTCGGGCTGGCGAAGGCGTTCAACGAACCCGTGGCGGGGTCTTCAACCAGTGACGATCAATCCAACTCGCCGACCATCACACTCGGCGCGACCGTGGCCGGAACCGTCCTGGGCACGGCCGGATACATGGCGCCGGAACAGGCCAAGGGCAAGCGGGTCGATAAACGGGCGGACATCTGGGCCTGGGGCGTGGTGCTGTACGAATTGCTCACCGGCGAGCGGCTGTTCAAAGGAGAGGATGCCGCGGATACGCTCGCGCAGGTATTGACCAGGAACCCGGATCTTGACCGCGTGCCCGTGAAGGTGCGGCATCTACTACGGGAGTGTTTGCAAAAGGACCCGAGCCTGCGCTTACGCGATATTGGCGATGCGAAAAGGCTGCTAGCCGAAGAGCCGAGCGGCGTTGTGGCCGCGCCAGTCCGGAAGCCCATTGCGCTGTGGGCCGCCGCCGGGCTGCTCGGTGTCGTCGCCGCGCTGGGATGGTTACGGCCTCAGCCGCAGGCCGCGGCGAAGCAGAATTTTGTGTTGAGCATCGTACCGCCCCGTGGAACCCAACTTCCTTCCACGGGCAATCAAGGCGGAGCGCCTCTGCTCTCGCCTGATGGCGAATACCTGCTTTCCGGACGCTTGTTGCGAAACATGAATGCTCTTCAAATGGAAGAGCCGCCCGGAATAGCGGGAATCGGTGGTGAAGCGTTCTGGTCGCCTGACTCCAGATGGTTAGGATTCCCGGTTGCAAGCGAACTACGCAAAATTCGCGTACCGGACGGGGCTCCCGAGTCACTCGGACGGCTGCCAGGCCTCTTCCGGGGCGGCGCATGGAAGGAAGATGGCACGATTCTGGCGGCGTCGGCGGATAAGGGCGATTGGGCTTTGTACGTCCTCCCTCCTGGAGGCGCGGCGTTCCAGCGACTCACGGTTCCAGGATTGAAAGAGGGACTCTATTCCCATCCGGAGTTCCTGCCCGGCAGTTCCGATTTCTTATTCGCATTCCGGCCCAGCATGTCAAACAACAACGGCGAGATCTACTTGGCGACTTTGGAGGGTTCGCGAGTAATCAATCCGGTTCGACTGATGACCAACGAGACGGCGGTTCACTATGCGCCGGCGGGCGGCGGACGAATCCTGTTTGTCCGGAACGATAATCTCTATTCCCAAAGGATGAACCTCCGCCGGCGTGTGTTGGTGAACGATCCCGAGCTGCTACAAACGGATGTGGCTTCCGCCACCTCATTCGCTTTAGCGGATTTCTCGGTTTCCCGCTCGGGTTTGGTGGCTTGGCGGCCAGGAAAGCGGGCCTTCTCTCAAATCACCGAATTCGACCGGAAGGGCAACGTGGTGGGGACAACCGGCCCCCCCAGCGAATTTAATTATCTGCGCCTGTCTCCGGATGAAACACATTTGCTCGGCCAAGAGGAGGCGAGCGGATTGTCAGGATCTTCAGCGCTATTAGAGCGCGGCCGGCCTGCCTCGCTTGCCTTGGGTCCGATCACGTGGTTTCTGTGGTCGCCCGATGGATCGGAGCTGTTGGGACGCCAAGGATCTAAGATCGTAGCTCGCTCGGTCAATGGAGCGGGCGATGTCCGTACGCTTGCCGAAGCTCGGGACATCAATTTTCTGGAAGACATCTCCCCCGACGGAAAGGTGGCCTTGTATACGACCAACGACTCGGGCAACCGGTCTGTATTTTCCGTGCGACTGGATGGCGCAGGGGCAGCTTCGACGGCGATCGTCCGCACCGGCGAACAGATCCTCAATCCCCGTTTCTCGCCGGACGGACGCTGGATCATTTATGACGCTCGGGGGCAAACCCAACGGCTCGGGGTTTTCGTGCAACCTTTTCCGGGGCCGGGACTGCGGAAACAGATTTCGAGCCAGGGATTTTATCCCGTTTGGCGGAAGGATGGACGCGAAATCGTCTATGTGGAAGGCAGCCCGGCGCAGATCTGGTCGGTTCAGGTAAACCAGTCTGGCGCCGAGTTGCACTTTGGTTCACCTCTCAAACTTTTTCCGGGACCGCGTCCACTGAACCTTGTGGTGGGCCGCAACCCGCTGGAAATTTCGCGAGACGGCTCGCGAATTTTCTTTCCTCAAGCGGCCGAGCAGCAGGCGGAGGCGAACGTGATCCATGTGAAGGCGAGCTGGTAGCGTCAGGGGCGCGGTACGGGCGCAGTCCCGTGGAGTATTGGATAATGGTTCCACGCCTATGGCTACGCGATCCAAACATGTTCTGCTGTTTTTGTCAGCCGCGGTTGTGCTGGTTGCGATCGTCGCGCCGACGCGGGCGCAGCGGCTCTTTCCCGGCGAAATCGAGATCCGGCAGGCGCTGGAGCGGCTCAACACGCTGGGCAGCGTGATGATGGTGGGCGCGCATCCCGACGACGATCGTGAAGTGGTGCTGGCGTATCTGTCGCGCGGCCGGCACGTCCGCACCGCGTATCTCTCGCTGACGCGCGGCGAGGGCGGCCAGAACCTGATCGGTCCGGAGCAGGGCGACGAGCTGGGCATCATCCGCACGCAGGAGCTGCTGGCATCGCGGCGCATCGAAGGCAGCGAGCAGTATTTTACGCGCGCCATCGATTTCGGATTCTCCAAGACCGCCGATGAAAGCATGCAGAAGTGGCAGCGCGATAAAGTCCTAGCGGACGTGGTGTGGAACATCCGCCGCTTCCGGCCGGACGTGGTAATCGACGTCTTCACCGGCACGCCGCGCGATGGGCATGGACACCATCAGGTTTCGGCCATTCTGGGCCAGGAGGCGTTCAGCGCCGCCGCCGACCCCAATAAGTTTCCCGAGCAGCTTGCCTATGTGCAGGCGTGGCAGCCCAAGCGCCTGATGCAGAATCCGATTGCGATTCAGCAAAACGATCGGAAGGGCGATCAAAAGGGCAAGGAGGAAGCGCGGCTGGAAATCGACGTGGGCGAGTATTCGCCGGAGCTGGGCTATTCCTACGGCGAGATCGGCGCAATCAGCCGCAGCACCAATCGCAGCCAGGGGCAGGGCACCGCGGAGCGCAAAGGCTCGCAGAAGCAGGCCTTCATCACGGTCGCCGGCGACAAGGCGACCAAGGATATTTTCGATGGCATCGACATCACCTGGAACCGGATTCCGGGCGGAGGGCCGGTTGGCGCGCTGTTGAAACAGACACTCGATTCGTTTGTGCCCGCGCATCCGGAAGCGCTGCTGCCGGCGCTGGCGCAGGCTCGGGGGGTGATCGCGGCTCTTGCCGACAGCACCAAGGATCCGCTGGCTGCGCGCAAGCTCCAGGAACTCGACGAAACCATGGCGCTGGCAAGCGGCTTGTCGCTGGAGGCGCAGGCTGCCAGCGCGACGATGACGCCGGGCTCGATGCTGCGCGTGAACATCACGGCAATTCGCCGGTCCACCGCTCCGGTGACCCTGACGGGCGTGAATCTATCGGGGATGGAAGGAGCGCCGGCGCTGAATCTGGCTTCGGTGGTGTTAGCCGATAATCAACCCGGCAATTACACTCTGAACGTGCGCGTTCCCGACAACCAGCCCTATTCGCAGCCGTACTGGCTGGAGCTGCCCAAGGACGGCAATCTGTATTCGGTGCGCGATCCGCGCAACATCGGCCTGGCCGAGAATGCGCCGGTGCTGGAGGCGCACTTCACGGTGAAGATAGCGGGCGCGGACATCGTTCTGACACGGCCGGTGCAGAATCGCTACACGGATCAGGTGTACGGGGAATTGGTTCGTCCGCTGGCGGTGGCGCCTCCGGTATCGATCGATCTGCCGGAACATTCGCTGGTCTTCGCGGACACGCAGCCGCGCAAGATCGAGGTGCCGATTCGCTCCAACGCCGGCAAGCCTTCGGGCGAGGCGCGTCTGGAAGTTCCGGTGGGATGGACGGTGGAACCCGCGATGCGTCACTTCGAGCTGGGAGGCACGGGCGAGCAGATCACGGTGGCGTTCGACCTGACTCCTCCGGCCGCGCCGGCGCGCGGAACGGTTCGCGCGGTTGCGATGGTGGGAGGCCGCAGCGTATCGAGCAGCACCGAGGTGATTCAGTATCCGCACTTCCCGATCCAGACCCTGTTTCCGCCGGCGGAAGCGTCGCTGGTTCGCGCCGACATCAAGAACCTGTCGAAGAATATCGGGTACGTGATGGGCGCGGGCGACGAAGTGCCCGGCTCCCTGCGGCAGATCGGCTGCGAGGTGACGATGTTAAGTGCTGAAGACCTGACGCACGGGGATTTGTCGCGATACGACGCCGTCGTCACCGGCGTTCGCGCTTGGAATACGCGAGCGGATTTGCGCGCGAACTACCAACGCCTGTACGACTACGCGTCGAATGGCGGCACGGTGGTGGTGGAGTATAGCCGTCCGGAAGGTGGCGGAGGGGGACGAGGCGGCGGCGCTCCCGCGGCTCCAAATGGTCAGGCCCAGGCTGCCGCGGCGGGTACTGGTCAAACGCCGGCTGCTCCGGCCAATGGAAGAGGCGGTGGCCGAGGCGGTCGTGGTGGGGCGGGACGCGGCGCGGGACAGGCCGCGGCAAACGGCGCGGCTCCGGGAGGTGCGGCGGCCACTACGCCTCCGCCAACTCCGCGCGGTCCGGTGGCGCCCGAACTGGTCGACGCGGCGGGCTTGCTCGAGCACATGGGTCCCTATCCGATTCACATCGGCAACGACCGCGTCACCGTGGAAGAAGCTCCCGTGACGTTTCCGAATCCGCAGCTTGCTTTGCTGCACGCTCCCAACGAAATCACCAGCGCGGATTTCGACGGCTGGGTGCAGGAGCGCGGGCTGTATTTCGCGGACCGCTGGGATTCGCGTTACGTGAGCGTGCTGGAATCGCACGATCCGGGCGAGGAGCCTTTGCCGGGCGGAATGCTCTACACGAAGTACGGCAACGGAGCCTACGTGTTCTCCGCCTACGACTGGTTCCGGGAACTGCCCTCGGGAGTGCCGGGCGCATACCGCCTGTTCGCGAACATGCTCAGCGCGGCCAAGACGCAAAAGTGACGACGGGAAATGATCCTCCGCAAATGATTGACGAACCGCCTCCTGTGTTGGGTACGTGGCGGCGCGTGTATGTTTTCGTGATCGTGTACTTGGCCTGCTTGATCACCGCGTTCTACGTATTTACCGTACACTTCGCTCCATGAGAGCAGCCGATTGGGCGGTTCTCACGGCATGGTTGATCTTCCTGATCTCCTACGGGCTGTGGCGGGGGCGCGGGTCCAAAACCGTCAATCAATATCTTTTGGCCGGCAAGACCATGCCGTGGTACGCCATGGGGCTCTCCATCATGGCAACTCAGGCCAGCGCGATCACGTTCATCTCCACCACCAGCCAGGCCTACGTGGACGGGATGCGCTTCGTGCAGTTCTACTTCGGACTGCCGGTGGCGATGGTGATTCTTTCGGCCACCGCGGTGCCCATCTTTCATCGCGCCAAAGTATACACCGCCTACGAATACCTGGAGCAGCGCTTCGATGCCAAGACCCGCGCGCTGGTGACCGCGGTATTCCTGATCTCGCGCGGCTTGCAGTGCGGCCTGGCGCTCTCGGCTCCGGCGATTGTTTTATCGGTGATCCTGGGCTGGCCTTTCCGCGTCACGATTCTGATCATGGGCGGGTTGGTAGTGGCCTACACCACGCTCGGCGGCATCAAGGCGGTGACCTGGGCCGACGTCCAGCAGATGATGGTGATCCTGGTAGCGCTGGCGCTGGCGCTGGCGATCGCGGTGTCGCGGCTTCCGAGCGACGTCTCTTTCATGGATGCCGTGCGCATCGCTGGAGCCGCCGGCAAACTCAACGCCGTGGATCTGCATTTCGACTGGAACAATCAATACAACCTGTGGAGCGGACTCATTGGAGGGATGTTTTTGGCGTTAGCGTACTTCGGCTGCGATCAAAGCCAGGTGCAGCGCTACCTGACCGGCAAGTCCATCGAGCAGAGCCGGCTGAGCCTGTTGTTCAATGCCGTCGGAAAGATTCCGGTGCAGTTCTTCATTTTGTTTTTGGGCGCGATGGTGTTCGTCTTTTTTGTCTTCGAGCGGCCTCCTCTGTTGTTCCAGCCGGTGGAGCTTAAGCAGGTTCAAACGTTGCCGGAATATGCGGGCGTGCAGAATCAATTCGACCGGGCGTTCGAAGCTCGGCAAGCGGCAGCGAGGCGGATCAGAGACGCGTCGGAGACGGGGGTTCGGACTGCGGCCATCGCCGATTTCCGCGGCGCGGAGCAAGATATGGATGCGGCGCGAGGCTGGGCGCGAAACCGGGCCGGCGACGACACCAACTACATTTTTCTTTCCTTCGTGACGCACTACTTGCCCGTCGGCGTGGTGGGGCTGGTGATCGGAGTGATCTTCTCCGCGGCCATGTCGGCGATTTCGGGCGAGATCAATTCGCTGGCGACGGTAACCGTGATCGACATTTACCGGCGGCATTTCCGCCAGGATGCGCCCGACCATCACTACCTGGTAGCGTCGCGAATCGCTACGGCTTTCTGGGGGATTTACGCCGCCGGGTTCGCCGGTATGACCAAAGGCTTCGGGGCCCTGATCGTAGTAGTGAATCAAGTAGGATCGCTGTTCTACGGCGGGATGCTAGGCGTCTTCATCCTCGCGTTCTTCGTGAAGCGCGTGGGTGGCTCTGCCGCCTTTATCGGGGTACTCGCGGGTGAGGTCGCCATTTTCGCGGCCGCCAAGTTTACCAATATCGCGTTCCTCTGGTACAACGTGATCGGCTGCGTGGTGGTGATCGCGGTGGCGCTGGTTGTGCCGGGGAGAGCGCGGCGGGCGTGAGAAGGCTTGCAGCGGCCGGAAGCCAGGACCATAATGGGGACGTGGACAAGACCATCCGCGTGTATGACAGCCTGGATGAAATGAAGGCCGATGAATATCGGTATTGGCAAGGCCGGCCCGTGCACGAACGAATGGACGCGGTTGCCGATCTTACTCTTGCAGCTTATGCGATGAAGGGCGAGGCTCTGGATGTTCGACGACTTCAAAGAACTCTTGTCTGTCTTCAACGCCCACAGCGTTAAATATCTCATCGTCGGCGGATATGCGGTTTCGTTCCACGCTCAGCCCCGAGCGACTAAAGACCTCGACCTGTTCATAAAGGCGGACCCGGCCAACGCCAAAGCGACCTATGCGGCGCTGGCCAGCTTCGGCGCTCCCCTCAGCAACTTCAATGTAGAAGACCTCAGCGATTCTCGGAAATTCATCCGCTTCGGACGGGAGCCTGTTGCCGTCGATATTCTCCCCGGTATCGACGGGGTTACTTTCGATGAAGCATGGGAAAGGCGCGTGGAAGGCGTCATCGACGCAGCCAGCGGGCTCACCGCGTTCTTCAGGACGGACCTTATTGCGTCGAAACTCGCGGCGGGCCAGATGCGCGATCTTGCTGATGTTGAAGACATGCGGGAGGCCGAAGCCATCCGGCCGGAGCGGGCCCAGGAGAAGCCGAACGGCGGGCACGGTATGTGAAGTGGCGGGCCTTACATCGCGCAGCATAACGGGCTCACGTTGCACTCGCCAATGCTCCCCTGGCGGTGTAAAATGCCAAACGCCCGAACAGGGGGGGTCGAGGGTATTCTGAAGACGTGCATCAGCAAAGGGGACGACTAACACCGCGGAGGATAACAAACCTGAGAACCTTTGAAGCGGCGCTCTGGAGGGTCGTTGAGCCCTATGCAATTCAGTTGATGGATGAGCATCGGGCAAGGCGTTCTGCCGCGCAACGTCACGAAGCGCAGCAATTACCGCCGAAGGCCCCACGGAGAGACGATGTGCTCCTGCATCGCATCTTCCTGTCACACCGAGAAATCGCAGAGTCATTCAGTACGCTGAACCGCATTCCAGTGTACCTAAGGCATTTCCCTTCGTCCTTGCCGCGGCGAAGTTCCCGCCTCGCATGGGTGAGGTATCACGTCGAAAACTACTTCCACGAGCTCTATGTTTTCCAAAATCGATCGGAAGCATTTTTCAAACAACTACTCCGTGCCTATCGCAAACAAGCGTATGCTCTGTCTCTTGAAGAGCGGTGCAACAAACTGGAAAAAGCACTGAAAGACGGGCTTGCTGGCGCGGTGACCGCCCGTGGGCGGCACGTACATGATCGAAGATTTGACGATAATAGCCTTCGCATGCTCGAATTGATCGAGCTTCTGGTTGAAGGGGGAGGCAGGCCTCGACGAGACCGCACGCTATTCTTTGAAGACGCGCAAATGGAAAAGCGGTTTTGGATGAAGCATAACAACGCGGAGATAAAAAAGTGGCTCGACGAGTACGGCCTTGTTTTGGGAGGGCTGCTTTTTATGCCTGATGGCAGGTTTCGTTTTCCCGTTCCGTCGAGACACTGAATTCCAGCACGACTCCTGTTATTCCGCGCGGGAAGCAAGACGCTATCGAGCTTGGTGCATGACCGCCTGTCACCCAATATGTAGCAGTGCCTCGTTCAGCGCCCCTTGACGATACCCCTCCAGGTCGAGCGTTACGTAGTGAAAGCCCAGCGGCTTGAAGATGGCGGTGAAGGCGCGAGCCATGCTGAGCTCAAGAGCTTGCGGCAACTCCTCGGGGGCGATTTCGATACGCACCAAGTCGCCGTGGAAGCGGACGCGGAACTGGCGGAATCCCAGGGCGCGAATCTCCTCCTCGCCGCGCTCCACCGTCTTGACGTTCTGGATGGTCACCGGAGTGCCGTAGGGGATGCGCGAGCTCAGGCACGCCGACGCAGGCCGGTCCCAGGTGGCGAGTCCGGCGCGGCGCGAAAGCTCGCGGATCTCGGCTTTGGTCAGTCCCGCGTCGACGAGGGGCGCTTCGGCCTGATGCAGCTTGGCGGCGCGCTGGCCGGGCCGGTAATCGCCCAGGTCGTCCACGTTGACGCCGTAGACCACGTGCGCGATCCCCCGCTCTTTGGCGATCTCGTCGAGCCGCGTGAACAATTCGTCCTTGCAATGGAAGCAGCGGTCGCGATCGTTCTTGAGGTAATCGGGGTTGTCGAATTCACGCGTAGCGATGTACTCGTGGCGGATGTTCCAAGCGCGTGCGAACTCCTCCGCGTCGCGTTTGTGGGATTCGGGCAAGGAAGCCGAGTCGGCCGTGACGGCGATCGCGCGCTCGCCCAAAGCCCGATGCGCGGCCCAGGCGAGATAGGCGGAATCGGCGCCGCCGGAGTAGGCCACGATCACGCTGCCCATTCTGGACAGGGCGGCGATCAAGGTTTGCTGCTTTTCTAACACGCTACTTCGAGTATAGCTACCGGAGAAAAGCGGGGACACTATTGCTGTCCGATCCGGAAGCGCCATCTAGACCCGCATAGGCAATGGTGTCCCCGTTTTTCTCGCAAACACAGCCTACGCCATGTACTCGTGATCCGGCGCCATGGCGATGCGATGCAACTCCCCGCGGTCGAGCCAGTGGACCTCGCACGGCTCGCAAGTATCGATGATGATGTTGCCGGGACCGCAGTAGGGATGCGTGTCCATGGTCTGGCGGCACTGCGGGCATTCGATGCGGCGGTCCAGCTGCTTGGGATCGGGTGGGCGTCCGATGTAGGCGGCAGCGCCGCGGCTGGCGCGCAGATCGCCGGTCAGCGGAACCAGGTCGCCCATCTGGATCAGCATTCCCTGGCAGCCTTCGCAATACAGCAGCCCGTACTCGAAGATGCGGGCTTGCGCCAGCTTCGTGGTCTTGCATAGGGGGCAGTTGCAGGCGGAGGACTGTAGAACGCGGACCCCTTCGAAATTGGTCTCCGGCGCCCATTCGCTCGCGCAGTAGGGGCATTCCCAGCAACCGCGATCCGCGTTCAATTCCATCGAAGCTCCACAGTTTTCACACTTCACGCACGAATCATCGGCTGAGACGAGGCTGCGCATTAGGACCAGACGGGGCATCGGTTGGACTCTGTGCGCGCTGTGTCCTCCACGCGCCGTGTTCTATAATGCGCATCTGGGGGGTAATTTTGAAACTGCGCACGATGTCGGCCGTGCCGGCGCTCGCCGGGTTATTGCTAACCAGCGCTTGCAGCCAGCTTCCTCACACGGAAGGCGAGAAGTACTATCTCATCGTCCCGAACACAAAATCGCCATACTTTTTGCAGGTTGCGGCCGGCCTGGATCAGGCCGCCAGGGATTTGCAGGTGCACGTAGCGCTCATCGGACCCGAGTCCTACGATGTGGCCATGGAAAACTCGGAGTTCCAAAGGATCGCGGCCACCAAGCCCGCCGGAATGCTGGTATCCGTGGCCGACGCCAAACTCATGACCCCGAGCATCGACGCCGCCATCGCCGCCGGCGTTCCGGTGATTACGGTCGATTCCGACGCCGAGTCCAGTAAGCGGCTGTTTTTTGTCGGCACCAACAACTATGAATCCGGTCAGATGGGCGGACGCCTGCTGGCCGAGAAGCTGCATGGAGAGGGCAACGTTGCCGTGCTCTACACCGTGGGCCAGCCCAACCTGGAACTGCGCCTGGAAGGCTATCGCAGTGTCATGGCCAGCCACCCCGGCATGAAGCTGGTGGACACCGCCGATCTCAAGGGCGACCCCACCGCCGCCTTCGACAGCGCGGAAGCCATTTTGAACAAGCCCAACGCCAAGGTGGATGCGTTCATTCTTCTGGAGGGCCAGTCGGGCCAGCAGGTCGCCGAGATTCTGCGGCGCGACAACAAGAAGAAAGTGGTGATCGCGATGGATGCGTTGACGCCCACGCTGGACGCCATCGAGTCGGGCTGGATCACAGCCAGCGTGACACAAAAGCCCTTCACCATGGGCTACTTCGGATTGCGCATGTTGGCCGATATCGAGTTGAACAAATTGCCGTCCCTGACCCTGGACTTCGTGCGCGATCCCAATTCGCGGCTGCCGCGCTTCGTGGACACCGGCTCGGCGATGGTGGATCAGTCTAACCTGGGCGTCTACAGGGCGGCCTCGAAGTAAACGCCGGTCCCAGGGCGGCCTAATCTAACTCCGACTTCGCGGCGCTCCGTGCTGGCCGCCCCGGTTTGCGCTCGCTTACAGCGGCGAGAGCCTTGGGGGCTATGAGCCAATCGCGGCCCGCGCGGGTAGCCCGGAGGCGCCCGGCGGCGATCAGCGCGCGGACGCGGCCCGGTGTCACGCCGAGTTCGGCGGCAGCGGTCGTCGTCGTGTGCAGTGACAGTGGGGCCAACATATCTATCGCGGACCCTCGAGACTGGTGAGCCGGCGATCGCGCATATCCGCAATGCGCGCCAGCGCCCGAATGTTCTCGCCGTCTTTCTGAGCAGTGGCGAGAAGCGCCCGGATGTTCTCGCCGTCCTGCTGGGCTCTCGCGCGCATGTTCTCCAGATCCCGGCCAATTAACTCCAGATTCATGGCGAGGGCCTCGTGGCGGGCAGTCAGAGCCTCAATGCGTTCGTCAATCGTCATATCTTAACTATAGCGCATGCGTAATAATTAATCGACTCGGGAAAGCCAAGCGCTCATCGGGATTCTCCGCGCCATGCCGCGCCCGAATGCTTGGGCGTGTATGTCACCACCTTGCGCGGATCGGAGGACTTGTCCACAATCACGCCGAACCAGGCCACCATCATTTCTTCCCAGGTCTGATCGCCCCACCACACGTCCTTGTTCGGATTGGGATTGAATTTGTTGTTGGCGGATTTGTCGTAGTGCGCCGTGGCCAGGAGCCTGGTTCCCTTCGGAACCTTGATGGGCTTCTCCACCTCGTAGCCCATCTGCCAATTGAAGTCGTACCTGGGAACGCTGAGCACGACCTGCTTTTCGCCGGTGGGAAATTCCAACTGGTAGGTCATGTCCTTCCCGCGCAGGTGCATGTGCGGAAGGAACCAGACGATCTCGGCGTCCTGGTTGAATTCGACCTCGGTCGAAATCTCCCAATTCGGATCGCCCGCGGGAATGCGAAACGTACGCTCATCGCGGGCCGCCGCCGGCGACAGGGTCACAAACCGGCGCGCCGGCTCCTCCTTGGCGACCGTGAATCCGACCTCGGTCTGATCCTCGGCGTCCTCACCGATGCTGGCGTAGTGCATCTGGAGCACGATGTCGTAGCCCGCCGGAATCAGCTTGGCGGCATTGTGCACGCGGAAGTCGAGGGGCGAACTGCCCGGCAGGAACACCGCTTCGAGACCGGTGAAGTTTCCCAACCCGAGCTTCCGCACCCTCCCAATCTGATCGCCGTTTTCGTCGCGCAGCTCCACCTGCGCTCGCGGCTCGCCGTACTTCACCGAGGCATCGTGGGGACGGAAGGAAACCGCCACGTGATGCACCACTCTGCGATTTCCGGGGCGCACCTCGATCGAGGTGATCCAGGTGTCCTTGGTCAAACCTGTCGGCAGCGTGAAGCTGGTGATCTCGATGGCTCCTTTGGCGGGAACGTGGAACGGCTTGGGCATCTTCACGATCAAGTCGGGCTTGATGCTCCAGCCCTGCGGCCAATCGACCGGGGCGGGCTTGGCATCGCCCTCCGCCGCGCCGTTGTCGGCCCACGCCGCCAACGTCTGGATGTCGCCGGCGGTCAGCTTGGGCGCGTTGGCCCAATGCCCGTAGGCCGGGTCCGCGAACCAGGGCGGCATCTTGTGCGTGAGCACCGCGGCCTTGATCGCCTTGGCGTAGGGCCGAGCGTCCCGATACGTCAGGAAGGGCATCGGCGCGATCTCGCCCGGCCGATGGCACGTCTGACAATTCTTCTGTAGGATCGGAAGCACATCCCGATTGAAGGTGACCGACGGCGTGTCCGCGGCGAACGCGCTGGTCCCGATGCAAATGGCGGCGAGCAGGGATCGCGTTATGGGAAGCTTCTCTTCAGTCGCCATGGAGCGGACACGCCGCTCCATATCAGTAACCATGGAGCGGACACGCCGCTCCATATCAGTAACTATGGAGCGGACACGCCGCTCCATATCAGTCACCATGGAGCGGACACGCCGCTCCATATCAGTCACCATGGAGCGGACACGCCGCTCCATATCAGTAACCATGGAGCGGACACGCCGCTCCATA
>Ga0182024_10000749_pt1 | contig 84767 bp, 79 predicted proteins | sample P32metaG_FD_120480 | JGI IMG/M metagenome (GOLD analysis project Ga0182024, IMG submission 120480) | Permafrost microbial communities from Stordalen Mire, Sweden - P3-2 metaG (Illumina Assembly) | ecosystem: Environmental > Terrestrial > Soil > Wetlands > Permafrost | place: Sweden: Stordalen... | reverse complement strand
TCGATGAGGACTATGTATCCCAGTTCGTCTTCCAACCCGACGAGGTGGTCAAGAACAGCTTCGAGATCTTCATCAAGACGCCTGACTACCAAGCGGGCATCGAGGAGCTTGAGGCCATCTTCGAGGACCTGAAGAAGGTCTTCCAGGAGAACGAGGCGCTCGATGACGTGATCGCCAACTTCACTGAGCTACGCAACGCCTTCACCATCACCAAGTCCGGCGGGATCGCGAAGACCAGCAAGGGGTTCAAGGCGCTCGGCATGGGCGGGAAGCTCGCCACGATCCCGAAGCCCCTCCTGGGCTTCGAGAAATTCCTCCATAGCGACGACCCAGCGGGATGGCTGTCGTGGCAAGCAAAGGGCAAGAGCTACCTTGAGCTATCGGACAACTGCCCCTTCTGCTCGATCCCCAACGTGGACAAGAAGACTGCCACCCACGTATCTGAGGAGTACGAGTCAGCTGCGGTCAAGAACATGAGCGCGCTGCGTCTCGTCATCGAGAAGCTGGCGGGCTCCTTCGTGCCCGAGCGCTTGGAACAACTGCGCAAGATCACGACGAGCCTGGAGGAGCTGTCCCCGGAGCAAGAGCAGTTCCTTGCGAGCTTGAGGGGTCAGGTCGAGACGCTTCTGGACAAGTTCACGGCGCTCAAGCGGCTCTCGTTTGTGTCCCTCCGCGACGAGCCCGATGTGGACCAGGCGCTGGGGAGTCTGAAGATCGAGCTGGAACTTCTTGACGCGCTCAATTCTGAGGACACCCAGGGCGTCGTGAGAAAAATAAACGCGGAGCTTGATCATGTCGCCCAGCAGATCAACGAGATCAAGGAGCGCGTGGGCACCCAGAAGGCGCGAGTGGCGACGTCGATCAAGCGGCACCAGGAAGAGATCAACGAGTATCTTCGGTCCGCGGGCTACAAGTACACGGTGCGGATCGAGTCCAGTGGCGACTCCTACCGGATGATCCTTGAACACCAAGACGCTCCGGGTCACCTGGAAGCTGCCGGCAGCCATCTGAGCTTCGGTGAGCGTAACGCTTTCGCGCTCGTTCTCTTTATGCATCAGGTTCGCCGCGAAGAACCTGACCTAGTCGTCCTCGATGATCCCGTGTCGAGCTTCGACAAGACGAAGAAGTTCGCCATCCTCCACAAGCTCTTTCACGGCAAGCAAAGCCTCCGGGGATTCACCACGCTGCTCCTGACCCACGACATCGAGCCTGCTATCGACATCGTCCGAACGGCGACATCGGGGCAGTTCACGGCAGCGATCCCCGCCGTCTATTTCCTCCAGAGCCGGGAGGGGCGGGTGGAAGAGAAGCCCATCAAGCCCGAGGACATAATGACGTTCTCTCAGGTCTGCGACAAGAACATCGCCTCATCGGCCGACCCGATAATCAAGTGCATCTACCTCCGCCGTCGCTACGAGGTCCACGGCGAACGTGGGGCGGCATACGACGTTCTCTCAAGCCTTCTCCACGTTCGGGATGAGCCCAGCTCGAAGGGCGAGAAGGGGGAGTTCATTCCCCTTGACGAAAATGAGCGCGAGCAAGCGATCGCCGAGATCCAGAAGGTCATCCCCAGCTTTGGCTACGACGCGCTCCTCGAGCAGCTCAAAGACCCGGAGATCCTGAAGGCCAAGTTCGACAACACGAACGTGGGCTACGAGAAGGTCCAGATCTTCCGCATCGCATCGGCGGTTGACCCCGATACCCTGGGAGGCGATGCCGCTTTCAAGAAGTTCGTCAACGAGTCCTACCACATCGAGAATGAGTACGTGATGCAGCTGAACCCACGCGAGTTCGATGCGGTCCCGGAGCATGTCATCCACGCGTGCGCGGACCTTCTCGTGTAGCGCGGCCGCAGTCCCGGACCCGGTCCGCTCGCTCCGCGCACGCCCAAGCGGATGATCCAGAGGCTTGGCTCCCCTTCGCGCTGGGGGTGAGGGAGCGCGCCTTGAGGGCCTTGGTTACGCGGGATCGAGCGGCGCCGCCCTCATCAGCACATGGTTTGCGCGCCGAGCAGTTTCGCCCATAGGTGAATGCCCTGCAAATCAGTGGGTTTTCGGCTTTGAGCCGAGCCGTCCGGGACGCTCTCTCGCACGTTTCTGGAGGGTTTCTCTCGTTGGTGGGGTGGCGCTCGCCGAAGGCGATCAGGTTCCAGGCGAGGTTGCTGTCGGGCTTCTGGGTCAGTTGGAACACGAACCCGTAAGGTGCCTGTGAGGCGCCGTCCTTGCCGAGTGGCACATAGAGCTTGCGACAGCCGGGCAGTTTGGTCTTGCCCGGACCGTCGGCCTAGCAGCGCTTCCAGTCGAGCTTGGCATTACCGGCCTCGATCGCTTTGCGAGCGCCCTGTGCCTGGGCTCGGGCGAGGGTCGTAGCGCTCGACCTCCTCTCTCCACTTGAGCGAGCCGAACTCGACCGCAACGGGTGGCGGATCGCCCGCCGGAATGTCTGGCACCGTTAGCCCTCGTCGTCGAAGGGGACGTCGACCGAGAGACGCTCGAAGTCCTCTGCGGAGGCGGGTTTGGTTCCCCTCCGGGTGTGCAGCTCTACCGCCGGGGTGATTGGTGGCTCGATCGTCACGCCGCCCTCCCGGCCTGGGACGACCTCGTAGCGACGCCCAGCCACCTCGACGAGCTCGCCGACCGTCAGGTCGAGCCTCTTCACGGCAGTTGCCATGGATCAATGGTAGCCCTGAAGATGCCGAGTCGAGCGACAACCAACGATGGATGTAGATGCGAAGCGTGCCCGCCGTCCCAACGTCCTGTCGGGTAAATACTTTTCTATCCGTCAAGATGACCTGTTTGGTCCTCTTAGCGGGTGGGATGACGCCAGCAGCAGCACCACTAGACCACGATCGTTGGCGCGGTTATCAGCGAATGGTTCGCGCGCCGAGCAGTTTCGCCCATCTCGGGAAGTGCCTGCATGTGAGTGGGTTTGAGGGCAGGGCCCGCCGGGGTCGCTGGCGGTTTCTGCCGACGCTGATGCCCAATAGGGTGGTGTCGTGGTTGGCCACTACAAGAGCTTCTTCAGCGCAAGCGCGGGCGCGTCCGCTGCCATCTTGGGGTTGCTCGTCGTCGCCGTATCGGTCGTCAACGCGGACGACGCGGACCCCACAACTCGGGAGTTGCGAACTGTGTTGGCCGGGAGCGCGTTTGTCGTCCTGGTGGATATCTTCTTCGTCTCTATCGTGGCGTTGACCGGGGGTGCAGTCGTCTTCGGGCTATCGAGCATCGCAATGGCGACCGTCGGCCTGCTGGCCACAAGACGTCTGATACCGAGAGCAAAGCGGGCTGGCAACTTCTCCTCCCGCTCTCGAAGCAGAGAGCTGAATATCGCCTTCGCGTCAATTTCGGTTGTGGGCTATTCAGTGCAACTCGGCCTCGCCGTAGCGCTCCTCGCGAACACCCAGAGTGCCGCATTGCAACGTGCTTTGGTCCTCGTCATTGTGGCTTTTTATGGCAGCGCTCTTGCCCGGGCATGGGAGGTCACCGGGATAACCCGGCGGGGATGACAAGAACACGTCGGCTCGAGGGCGACCGGGCCGGCTCCTACAGCATCCGAGTCTGCGAGCCAAATGGGGCCAAGCAGGGGTTAGCGGTCCAGCGCCGCGCCAAGGGCCTTGCCAACCGCTCAAGAAGTGTTTACTATGCACCACATGGGGATGTGGATGGGGGATGTGCAGGAGGGGAGGGTGCCGCTGCGCGCTGAGCCAGCGCGCAGCGAGCGTCCCGCGGGCCATGGGGGAGACGGTGGCCGCTTCGTTGCAGCGCCTGCGCCGCGACGTCGCAGGCGGATTGGCGCCATCGCGACGCTTGCGGCACTTGCCGTCTTGCTCGTGAGCTCCGCGACCGCGTCCGCCTTCAGCGCGCACGGAAGCGTGGAACAGGTGTACGTCACCGGCCTGGCCCCGGGCGTGCAGGCGTCGCTCCTGAACAAGAAGGGCGAAACGGTGTCCACGCAGACCGCGGACGCGCTGGGTGGGCTGCTGTTCCGCTCCGTCGCGCCGAGAAAGCGCTACCGCGTCCTAGTGAGCTCGACCGGCGAAGAATCAGGGCCGATCACCGTCCATACGCAGAAGGCGGCGTCCTGGAATGCCAGCACGTACAAACAGTCGATCCCGAGCAGTGGATATGGGTACCTGACGACGCGCGACGGCACACAGCTGGCGATCGACGTCCACCCGCCGACCTTCCCGTCGGCGAACCGCAAGGGCCAGGTTCCGACGCTGATCGAATACTCGGGATACGGCTACGCGAATCCCGCGGGCCCGGAAAGCGGACTCGCGCAGGTGGCCAACGAGCTGGGCTTCGCGGTCGTCGACGTGAACATGCGCGGCACCGGCTGTTCGGGCGGCGCCTTCGACTACTTCGAACCGCTGCAGAATCTCGATGCGTACGACGTGATTCAGACGATCGCCCACCAGCCGTGGGTGCTCCATCACAAGGTCGGGATGTTCGGCGTCTCCTACGGCGGGATCAGCCAGCTCTTCGCCGCCCAGCTTCGGCCGCCGGCGCTCGCGGCGATCGCGCCGCTGTCGGTGATCGACGCGACGGCGACCACGCTCTACTCCGGCGGCATCCTCAACACCGGTTTCGCTGTGGCCTGGGGCGAAGACCGCCAATTCGACGCCGAGCCGGCAGGACCCTCCACCGGCGAGCACTGGGCCTACGAACAGATCCAGAACGGCGATACGACCTGCGCGGCCAACCAGGATCTTCACGAAGAGGCGACGAACGTGCTTTCGGAAGTCAAAGAAAACGCGACCTACAACCCGCCCGTGGCCGACCCGTTGGACCCGGTGACGTTCGTCCACGACATCGACGTGCCGACCTTCATGGCATGTCAGTGGGAGGACGAGCAGACCGGCGGGCACTGTGCCGACCTGGCGGAGCACTTCACCGGCACCGAACACAAGTGGTTCACGTTCACCAACGGCGCACATATCGACTCACTCGACCCGTACACGCTGGACCGGCTGGATGACTTCTTGGAGCTGTTCGTCGCGCGCCGAGCACCGATCGACAACCGGGGCATCCTGCATGCCGCGGCGCCGATCGTCTACCAGTCGGCCTTGGGTCTGCCGTCCGGAGACCAGGTGACGCTGCCGGCGGACCCGATCCAGGAAAAGGCGACATACGCAGAAGCGCTTTCGGCCTTCACGGCGCTGCCGGAGGTGCGAGTGCTGTTCGACAACGGCGCGGGAACCTCGCCGAGCGGCAACACGACGCCCGGCAATCCCTACCCCGCGTTCGAACAGTCGTTCTCGGCGTTCCCGATCCCCGGCACGATCGCTCGCTCGTGGTATCTCGGGCCGGAAGGCGCACTCAACGAAGAACCGGCCGCGTCCGACGGGGTCGACTCCTACACCTCGAATGCCGGCGCCACGCCGCTGACCGATTACACGGGCGGCACGGGGCCGGGCAGCCTGTGGGGCGTCGCGTCGCAGTGGCAATGGAACTGGGTGCAGCCCCCAGCCGGCTCCGCCGTGTCCTACGTGTCCGCGCCGCTCGCGAGCGACACCACGGCAATCGGTGGCGGCGCCGTCAACCTCTGGGTGGAGTCGTCCACTCCAGACGTCGACCTCCAGGCGACGGTCAGCGAGGTGCGCCCCGACGGCAACGAGACCTTCGTCCAGAACGGCTGGATCCGCGCCAGCGAGCGTAAGCTCGCCACGACCTCGACGAACATGTTCGGAGAGACACCCACGTCGGTCACGCCGATCCCGACCTTCCTTGCGTCCGACGTGCAGCCGATGCCGGCTGGCGAATTCGTACCGGTCACGATCCCGCTGTACTTCGAGGGGCACGCATACCGCGCAGGCTCGCGCATCAGGGTCACGATCTCTGCGCCGAACGGCACGCAGCCGGTGTGGTCGTTCGGCCAAACACAGCCGGAAGGCACCACCGCCAACGTGTCGATTGCGTTCGGGCCCGGCATGCCCGCCAGCCTCACCCTCCCGATCGTGCCCGGCGTCAATGTGCCCACGGGACTGCCGCCCTGCCCGAGCCTGCGCAACGAGCCCTGCCGCCCGTACCAGGCACTCGTGAACAACGGTTCCTGACCGCGACTCGCGCCGCGGAGCGTCACGCTCTGGCTAAGAGCTGTAAGACGACGGCGTCGAGCCAGGGGAGCGCTTGTCCCACCCGTGAAACGGCGCGTAGTCGCCCGCATCCCAAGCTTCGCGCAGCCCCGGCTTGCTCAGATCCCAGTCCGGGCGGATCTCGCTGGTCACGGTCCGTAGGTCGTGCCAGAGATCCACAAACGCGGGACGTCCCCAGAACCAATAGCCGTTGTAGACGCTGTAGATGATCAGCCCGGGCTTGAGCACGAGGGTGTGGGGGATCATCGGGTCGTGCTCGGGGTCGGTGTACTCCTGGATTTCGAGGTCCTTCTGGACGGTCCGCTCCGGGTCGGAGAGGAAGGGCCACTCGGCGCCGGTCGACGCGCGGAACTCCTGGCTCGAGTGGTGTGTGTCGGTCGAGATGGTGGCCACCTTCGTGTAGGCGACCGCGATCTTGGGGTAGTTGGCGGCGAGCTCGAGGTGCTGTTGATGCTCCTTGGGGCAGTAGTTGCCCCGCGCGAGCGTGAGGATCAGCGGATCCTCGCCCTGGATCTCGCTGAGCTTTCGAGGAAGGCTCTCGTGATCGGGCAACTCGTAGTCGGGGAACTTGCCGCCGGGGGCGATGTCGCTGCGCATGATCTGCTCCTGTCCATGGTTGGGTTTGACGAGGATGATGGCCGCCGTCCCGTCCACTCGCGCCCGGTGGTCCACGGGTCCGGACCCCCGGTCCGTGGCACGGGTGGGGACCAGGGGGATCCCCGGGCGCGATAGCCGCCTTTCGGGTCTATGTTGAGCCTATTCCAGCGGCGCCGCGGGCGCCAGAAAGGGGGTCATCGCAATGAGTACCCACACGCCGGTCTGCGAGTTGCTGGGGATTGAACGCCCGATCGTCCAGGCGCCGGTGTCCGATGATCCCCTCCTGCCCGCCGCGGTCTCCAACGCCGGCGCTCTCGGCAGCGTGGCGCTGTGGTGGGCCAACGACGCCGGAGGTCTGGTTCGTGAAACAGCAGCGCTCACCGACCGGCCCTTCGCCGGCAATTTCGTTCTTACCTCCGATCAGCACCATCGACTCGATCAGGCGCTTGCCGCTGGTCTGCGAATCGTGTCGTTCCTCTGGGGCAACCCCGAGAGCTATGTCGACTCGGTGCATGACGCCGGAGGGCTTGTGATGCACACGGTCGGGAGTGCCGAGGAAGCGCGGCGTGCAGCCGGATCTGGAGTGGACATCGTCGTTGCCCAGGGCTGGGAGGCCGGCGGGCACGTATGGGGTGGCGTGGCAACGCTTCCATTGGTGCCAGCGGTGGTCGACGCGGTGGCACCGGTACCGGTGATTGCGGCCGGTGGGATCGGCGACGCTCGAGGAGTCGCGGCCGTGCTTGCCCTCGGCGCGCAGGCCGCCTGGCTGGGCACCCGGTTTCTCCTGGCCGACGAGATGCCGATCCACGCGGAGTACCGGCGCCGCCTGATAGCCGCGACCGAGACCGACGCCGAGTGGTACCCCGACCTCTATGACGTGGGGTGGCCGCACTCCCCGCACCGCGCTATCCACAACTCGACCGCCGAGATGTGGGAGCAGGCAGGTCGCCCGCCGCTGGGCGGCCGACCAGGAGAAGGGGTGATAGCGCACTTCGCTTCGGGCGAACCCATCCTTCGATATTCCCCCGCGCCCCCGCTGGTAGGAACGACCGGCGAGATCGAGGCGCTATCGCTTTGGGCCGGACAGAGCGTTGCGCTCGCCAAGCAGTCACAGCCTGCCGCGGAGATCGTGGCCGAGCTCGTCTCGCGCTTGTAGCCGCCTCCCGTCAAGTCCGCGTCCAGACTTGCCGATAGATCAAGAGCAGGCGCCCACACCGCTCTTTCATGGCTTCCTCTCCCGCGACTGACCGAGATCTCGCCGGGAGCGACTACGCCCGGCAGGCGCGCCTGCGGCTGACCCGAGCGCGTGGCCGCTATTACGAGAACCCGGCCGGCGCGCTCGAGGACGCGATCCGCTGCTGCGAGCTCGGTCGCTCATTGCGGGACAAGGAGCTGTGCACGCGGGCGTTCGCGCTGCAGGGCATGGTCTCGCTGCATCGTGGCGACCTGCGCGGCGGGCTCGCGCTCACGATGGATGCCGAGCGCCATGCGGAGGCGAGCCACGGTGCGACCTCGCGCGCGGAGGTCGCCGCCCTGAAGGCACAGATCAGCTTCTTCACCGGCGCGTACGCCGAGGCGCTCCGTCTCGCCCAGCTCGCCGTCGACCACGCCGACGCCACGCGGGATCTCGAGCTGCGGGTCTACGCACGGCGTGCGACCTGCCCGATCTTCGGCAATGTCGACGTTCCCGACCTGCGGGAGCGGATCGAAGAGCTGCTCGAGCTCACGATCGAGAGCGAGGACCCGTGGGAGGAGGCGATCTCCCGCAACGACCTCGCCTGCTACCTCCAGCAGCACGGCGAGCTTGCCACGGCTGCGAGCGAGCTCGAGCGAGCGCTCGCCGCGGCGCGCCGAGTCGACGGTGCCAACAGCTTCGCGTTGGGCGTGATCTACTCGACGCGAGCGGACATTCGGCTGCTGCTCGGCAGCACCGAGGACGCGCTTGCGGATGCGGAGCGCTCGATCGAGCTGCTGTCTGCCGCCGATGACCCAAATCCCTACGTGCTCGGAGCGAGCGTTCGCGCCGACGTCGAGGCGCGGATGGCGCTCGGACAGCTCGACGAAGCCCTGCAGGCCGGTGAGAGCGCTCTCACTTGGCTTGGTGATCGCGTGCCGCAGACGCGCAGCCTGATCCTCTCAACGCTCGCGTCCACGCTACGCGCCGCGGGTAGGCCCGAAGAGGCCTACGACGCGCTCGCTCGCAGCGCAGAGCTCGAACGCGAGGCATTCCGAGAGCTGTCGGAGCTGCAGCTGAGGCTCGAACGGGCGACGCTCGAGGCGAGCGCCGCCCGCCAGACGAGCACCGTTCTGGCGGCGAAGAACCGCCAGCTCGCGGAGGCTCACACCGAGCTCGAGCGGCGCGCCAGGAAGCTCGAAGCGCTGCAGGAGCAACTCCAGGAACAGGCCGAGCGTGACTGGCTCACCGGCCTGCACAACCGCCGCTACTTCGCCCGTGAGCTCGAGCGACTGCTCGCCGAGCAGCGCAGCGGCTGGTTCAGCCTCGCGGTCGTCGACCTGGACCGTTTCAAGTCGATCAACGACCGCTTCGGCCACGAGATCGGTGACCACGTGCTCGTGCGTGTCGCCGCGCTTCTGTGTGATGTTCTCCGCCAGCCGGACATCGTCGTGCGCAGCGGAGGGGAGGAGTTCCTCGTGTTGATGCCGGCGACCGAGGAGAATGCCGCTAACGCCTGCTGCGAGCGAATCCGTCAGCGGATCCGCGGCGAGCCCTGGGAGCACATCGCCGCCGGGCTCGCTGTCACCGCCAGCGTAGGCGTCGCCTCGACCGATGATCCCGGCCAGCTCGCAGTGCTCGCGCGTTCGGCCGACCAGCGGCTCTACGACGCCAAGCGCTCGGGACGCGACCGCGTTGTCAGTGCGAGTAGCGACAGCAGTGGTCGGCGGAGAACGCTGGCATGACCTCGTGCGCGAAGCGTCGCAACTGCTCCTTGCCGCCAAGCACGGTGAGCAGGATGTAGCGAGCGCCGGCATCGTTCAACGTCGCCAGCTTGGCGCAGATCTCCTCAGGGGTTCCATAAAGCGCGTGCTCCTCGGTGCCGCCGCTCTCCTCCGCGTAGGCCAGCACATGCGAGCCGCCCGTGCGTGCGGGCGAGCGGGACACGCTCACGGTGCGCTGGGTGTACTTGGCTTGACGAGCAAGGGCGGCTTCGGCGTCAGCCCGATCCCTCGCGACGTACAGTTGGCGCGCAACGGCGACGCCCATCGGATCGAACGGTCGCCCGTGCGCTTCACGCTCGGCGCGGTAAAGCGTCATACGCTCGCCGATCTGCTCCGGGGACGCGTACTGGTCGAGCATGAGGTTGAAGCCGCGCGCGGCCGCTTTGCGGATCGATACCGGGCTCGCGGCGGCCATCCAGAACGGCGGGTGCGGTTGTTGTGCCGGCGGCGGCTCGACCACGATGTCCTCGAAGCGCCAGAAGCGCCCATCGTGTGAGAAGCGGGAGCGCTCGAGCCAGGAACGCGTGATCACCTCGACGGCCTCCTCGAACCGTGCCTCCGCCTCCTCCGGCGGGACCTGGAAGCCGTTGAACTCGCTGTGGCGATAGCCCTTCCCGACACCGAAGTCGAGTCGGCCGCCGGAGACCAGATCGAGCGTCGCCGCCTGCTCTGCCAGCAGGACCGGGTTGTGCCAGGGCAGCACCATCACCGCCGAGCCGAGGCGCAGTCGCGTGGTGCGCATGGCAAGGCAGGTGAGCAGCATCAGCGTGGCGGAGACCTGGTTCCAGCCGGTGAAGTGATGCTCGACCAGGAAGCTCGAATGAAAGCCGAGCGACTCAGCCTCGACGTTGAAGTCGAGATAGTCGCGGAAGCCTTGGCCCGTCTCGGGGGGAAGATCGTCGCCGCTGGCCTGAGCTGAGCAGAAGAGACCAAACCTCATCGGCTAGGCGGCTGCACCTTCATTCACGACGCAAAGGTAGCAGCCCAGCGCACGGCGAAACCCCTCTTGCTAGAGCGAGCGCGACGCCCTCTCATAAGCGGGACGGGGCGCCGCAAGCGGGTCAGCAGCGAGCCGTTCACGCTGAGCTGACGCAGGCGCGCTCAGGCCGACCGGACGTGCTGGGACCAGCTCGCTCGCTCGCGCTCGTGCCGCGACGAGCCTCGGACTAGGCTTCCGGCGATGAGCTCGCGACCGCGCACGCAACTGCCGATGTGGGCACGCTGGGTGCTGGCGAGCGTGGTCGGGATAGCCGTGATCGCAGGCATCGTGATCGCGATCCACAGAGCCGGCCCCGAAGGACCCAGCTCCGAAGCCGGCGCCGAAGCCGAAGTCAACCGCGTGTCCGACATCGCGATCAGCGAAGACCAGGCGCCCCACACCGCCAGCCTGTCAGTGCCCTCCGCCCCCGCCGCTTCGCTCGAGCGAGCGATCACCGCCGACGTCCATCAGCGCATCGCCCACGATCAGCTCACCGGGCCGCTGCAGGCCATCAGCTGCGCGCGCTCGGGCAAACCAAGCGCTGGGCGCGCTCCATATCGCTGCACCGTTCACAGCGCCGGCATCTCCTATCCATTTCTAGCCGTCGTCGATGAACATGCCCGGCGGCTCACCTGGTGCAAGGTCGATCCTCCGCCCGTGGCCGAAGCCGGTCCGGAAATCCCGGTCAGCGACAGCTGCAAGGTTTGAGCGTCCAGCGCCAGCTGCCCAGCCGGCGCTAGCGTAACCCCCGTGCGAGTAGCGACCTGGAACGTCAACTCGGCCAAGCAGCGAGTCGAGCGTCTGCTGCCCTGGCTCGATCAGCGCCAGCCCGACATCGTGTGCCTGCAGGAGACGAAGCTCACCGACGAGGCCTTCGAGCAGCTCCTCGGCGGGGAGCTCGCCAGTCGCGGCTACGCGTTCGCCAGCCACGGCGAGCCGCAGTGGAACGGCGTGGCGATCCTCTCGCGCGTGGGCCTGGAGGACGTGATCGCTGGATTTGCCGGCGCGCCGGAGTTCGAGCGTCCGGAGGCCCGCGCGGTGTCCGCCACCTGCGGCGGCATCCAGGTCCACTGCGTGTACGTGCCGAACGGCCGCGAGCCCGACTCCGAGCACTACCGCTACAAGCTCGCCTGGCTGGCCGCGCTGCGCCAGTCGCTCGTGAGCGCGCCAGCGAACCTGATCGTCTGTGGCGACATGAACATCGCGCCAGCCGACATCGATGTGTTCGACCCGGCGGCCTTCATCGGGCATACCCATGTCACCGCGCCCGAGCGGGCAGCCCTCGCGCAGCTGCAGGAGCTCGGCCTGCACGACGTCATCCGCGATCGCTGGCCGACCGAGCGGGTGTTCAGCTACTGGGACTACCGCGCCGGCATGTTCCACCAGGACCTCGGCATGCGCATCGACCTCGTGCTCGCGACCGCCGCGGTCGCCGACAGGGTGCAGGCGGCATGGGTCGATCGCCAGGCACGCAAGGGCGCCAAGCCAAGCGATCACGCTCCCGTGATCGTCGATCTCGACCAGGCGCCCGACGGCGACGTCGGGCCGGTCGTGCCGCCGCCCTCCGCGCCCGCCGGCAAACGACGCTCGGTCAAGCTGCCGCAGGCGCCGTAGTCTCAGCAGGTGACGGCGCCCGACGCTTCGCCGAGGCTCGCTTCACCGTCACTCGACCACGATTCCCAGTGCGTCCGCAAGCGCTTGCGCAGAGCCCACGAGATCTGGCCACGGCATCGTCAGCCCGCGCAGCGACCCCACGCCGATCACCCCCTCGAGTGAGCTCCCGCGGATCGTGCAGCCCTTCAGCCGCGCACCGCGGAAGTCCGCGCCCGTCAGCTCGCAGCCCTCAAAGCTCACCGAGGACAGCTGCGCCTCCATGAAGCTTGCTTCGCACAGGTTCACGTTCTCGAACACCACTCGTCTCAGCTTCGAGTGCGCGAGCGAGCAGAGCATCATCGTCCCGCCCACTACGCGCAGATCCTCGGCCGCTCCTTCGTCGAGGGCAAAGCCGACGAGCCTCGAGTCGGTCAGCTCGACACGCCGGATCTGGCCGCGGCGAGCGCGAACGTTCGACAGGTCGCAGCCCTTCATACGCACGTCTCGAAGCCGCAGCTCGGCGGCGGCGCCCCCGCCGAGCGTCAACCCCAGCAGTTCAGACTCGTCCAGGCGGATCATCCGCGTCGAAATCGCGCCGCGGCCGCGGTGATCCACGCGTGCCTCGCTCAGCGAGAGCTCGTCGAGCTCGCCGCCATCCGGCAGCTCGCAGGCATCGAGCGCCGGAAGGCTGGGCGCGGTAACGGCCACCGGCTCTGTCATCGCTCGCGAGCGTACCGTCGCTCCGCATGAGTTGACTTGGTGGCACACTTGATTGGTTGTCAGCATCTCCGTCGTCAGCCACTCGCGCGACCGTGGCGGGCCTGCCTCCAGGACCGCGCTGGCCGGCGGCGCTTCAGTGGCTGACGATGGTCTGCCGCTTCGAGGCCTTCGACGCGCGACTGCGACGCTTCGGCTCGCTCGTCACGCTGCGCTTCCCAGGGCTGGGCACGATCGTCTCGGCCGGCGATCCGCAGCTGATCAAGCAGCTGTTCACCGGCGATCCGGATGTGCTGCATGCCGGCGAGGCCAATGCGCCGCTCGCCGCGGTGCTGGGACGCCACTCGGTGCTGCTGCTGGACGGCGAGGATCATCTGCAGCGTCGGCGCATGCTGCTCGCGCCGTTCCACGGCGAGGCGCTGAGCAGCTACGTCCACGTCATCGAACAGATCACAAGCGATCAGCTGCTTCGCTGGCCCCGCGGCGAGGAGTTCGCGATCTGGCCGAGGATGCAGGCGATCACGTTGGAGTCGATCATGCGTGTGGTCATCGGAGTGCGCGACGAGCAGCGGCTCGCGAGCCTCAGGACGCTGCTGCTCGACGTGCAACGCAACAGCACCTACGCAGTCGTCGCCGAGGGCGCGCGTCCCGGGCTCTCCGACAGCCGGCTGGGTCGCCGGCTGCCGTGGGTACGCGCCCGCCTGAAGGCCGAGCGCGTGCTCGACGAGGAGATCGCTGCGCATCGCCGCCAGCCCGATGGTCGCGATGACATTCTCGCGCTGATGATTGCTGCGCGTGACGAGCACGGCCGGCCGCTCAGCGATGCGGAGCTGCGAGGCGAGCTGCTGACCCTGTTGATCGCCGGCTATGAGACCACCTCCACGGCGCTCGCCTGGTGCTTCGAGCGGCTCGTGCGCCACCCACAGGTGCTCGAGCGCCTGCAGCTCGAGCTTGCCGCGGACGATGGCGAGGCCTATCTCGACGCGGTCGTCAACGAGACGCTGAGATCGCGTCCCGTGATCGACTCCGTCCAGCGCAAGCTGACCGCTGAGCTCGAGATCGGCGGCTACCGGCTGCCCGCGGGCACCAACGTCGCCCCCGCGATCGTCGCCGTACAGCTCTCGCCCGAGATATTCGAAGACCCCCAGGCGTTCCGTCCCGAGCGCTTCCTCGAGCATCCGGTCGCGCCCTACACCTTGATTCCCTTCGGTGGCGGCTTGCGTCGCTGCATCGGCGCGCGCTTCGCGGTGATGGAGATCAAGACCGTCCTGCGCACAGTGCTCACTCACGTAGAGCTGCAACCGTCCACGGCCGCCCCCGAGAAGCCAAGGCGCGGGCGTCGGATCGCGACCTTCCCCGCTCGCGGAGCACGTGTCACCGTGCTCCCGCGCGACGCTGGCTCAGCGCCCGGCGTGCCGATCGCCTAGCCTTAGCCGCACTGTGCTGTTCGTCCTCATCCCAGCGGCCATCGCGGCGGTCGTACTGCTCGGATTGAGCATGTGCCGCCTAGCCTCGCAAAGTGACAGCAATCACGCCGTTGCGCTGTCGGAGTGGATAGCTGCGAACTGCCGTCCCGAGCACAGGGCAGCACCCGCCGAGCGCCCATATGAGCAGATCCCTTTCGAGCCGCGAAGCGGACCGTTCCGCGCAACGGGCTGATGATGAGCGGCTCCCATGCGTTTATCATCCGGCGCTACGGGCAGCGCAGCCAACAACGAAAAGTGCTCGGGATAACCGACAATCCCCCGACGAGGATCGCCGCCAAAGGCCTACTTTGGCTGCTGGCAGCCGGCCTGGTGTCGTTCGCGACGCTCGCGCTCGCGGGCACTGCCCGCGCCGAACCGGTAACGCAATCACCGTCCGAATCGAGCTCAACTGCCGGCGAAGCACCGTCGGAAACAGGCGCGACCGTCACCGAACCGCCGGCGGAAGGCACTTCTCCGCTTCCACCGCTCGGCGAACAGCCGGCCGAAACGAGCGCGCCGGTAAGTCAGCAGCCGACGGAAACAGGTGCGACCGTCACCGAACCGCCTGCGGAAGCCACGCCGCCGGTCAACGAACCGGTCGAAACCCACGTGCCCGTCAGCGAAGTCAAAGAAAGCGCGCCGGAACCCACTTCACCGGCCACCCCGATCGTGATCTCGGAAGTCACGACGCCGATCACCGAACGGATCGTCGAAGTGACCTCGCCGGTTACGCCGACCTCAGGTCAAGCTCAGGAACCGTCGGCCACCTCCTCCAGCGCGGCACAGGGAGACGAAGCGTCCGCTACGCCGACCGTGGTGCCCTCGCAGGATGCGCCGCCCGGCCCGCCGACTGTGGTGGAAGCGACCGGCGCACTCGTCACGGCCACGGCTGTGACGCCGCCGAGCGGCGAACTCGAAGAACCCGCGCCCGCGTCGATCGCGCCGGTCAGGCTCACCGTCGCGCAGCGCGCCGCGGACCTGAGCTGCCAGCTTTCCGGCCTGTCGAGAGCCGCGACGCAGGCCTGCACCGCCGGCTGGTCAAATACTCAGAGCTTTCCCACGGCATCCGCCGTGCTCGGCGCCGGCGCGAGCACGACAACGGGCACAGGCGGGTCTCCGGGCGGTGGCTACGGTGGCTCCACCGGCGGCGGGCGCACGGTCATACCGCCACCAGGGCCCGCACCGACCGGCTCGTTCGGCGGCTCCGCGGCCGGCGCTTCCGGCATCGCTCTCTCGGGGTTCTTCACACTTGCCGGTCTGCTGCTGCTCGCGGGCCCGCTTGCGATGCGTCGCCTGCGGCTCTCCTGCCAGCCGTGGCTTACAGCGTTCTTCGTTCTGATTCCAGAGCGACCGGGCTAGCTCCTCCCGATCGCCTCGCTCTGCCCCGGGTCTCGTGATCCAGGGCTTGGAAATCAACTCGAAGCTTCTTTGGAAGGGGCTGTAAGTGATGGAACGTCATCTAACGACGTCGGCAGTAAGGATTGGCAAGCGAATCAAGGGCGCCAGCACGGGGGCTGGCGCAGATCAGATCAACACGGTGCTCGAGCGAAGCAGGGGCCAGATGGCCGAGCGGATCGAGCCGCCTTCAGCGCCGAACGCCGCCCGTGCTTGGACGCATACGTTGATCCTGACCGGGGGGCTCACTCATCGCTCCGCGCACGCGCTCGAAGTCGAGCTCGAGCGCCTCTGCGACGAAGGCGTCAGCTCGATCACGCTCGACCTTCGTCAGCTCGAGCACATCGATCCGATCGGCGTGGCCGTGATCGCCTTCCGCACCGGCTTCTGCCAGCGCCAGGGCCTCGGCTTCACCCTGATCCCGGGGTCACGCCCGATTCAGCGCGCGTTCGAGCGGGCTGGCGCCGAGGATCTGCCCTTCCAGATCGACGAGGTCGGGGCACGCCGTCTACGCGCGCCGACGCCCCGGCAGGCTTTCTCGCGGCGGATGTGAGGCGCCTGGGTACATAGGGACGTCACGCCACCAGCACAGGCCGTTCGAACGACGCCGCTTCGGGGATCACGAGGCCGGCTTCCGTCTGAAACCACTGCTCCAGCAGCGAGCAGTACATCGCGCGGAAGTCTGAGGTCCTGACCAGGTTTTCGTTTTCGTCGAGCTTGCCAAGGCCGGGAAACTCGCCCACCATCTTGCCCGCGGCGCGCGTGCCGATCAAGAACGCCACGCCGCCGGCGCCGTGGTCCGTTCCCGAGCCGTTTTCCTTCGGGCGCCGGCCGAACTCCGACCACAGCTGGGTCAGCACCCGCTGATCCAGGCCGCGGGCTTCCAGGTCGCGTTGAAAGGCCAGCAGCGCAGCGACGGTCTGTTCGAGGTTGGTGCTCAGCGTGCCGGCCTCACCCGAGTGCGTGTCGTAGGAGCCCGGCGCGTTCAGCGACACGCATTTGATCGGCATGCCGTTGTGCAGCATCGCCGCGAGCACCGCCAGCCGTTCCGCGAACTCACCCGGCGGGTAGGTGACAGACGAGCTGTCGCCCGATTCTTTCTCGTACTTGACGAAGTTGGCCATCTCTTCGAGCACCAGGCTCGTGTCGTAGGAGGCCGCTCGCGCCTGCGCATACGCGGGCGAGGCGGCCGGCAGCGCGCCCAGCGCGCCGAAGGTCTCGAACGCGCGCGCGGCGACCGGTTCGCCGAGGCCGTAAGCCCACATCGTGTAGTCCGCCGGCGATGAGACCGCCGCGACCGGCATGCTCGCGGTGGCGAGCGCCGGCGCCAGCGAGTAGTCCAGTGACAGCCCCTGCAGCGGGTTGTCGGGTTCGCCGACGAGGTCGATGTAGCGGCCCATCCAGCCGGAGCGCGCATTGGCGTCGAGCTGACCCACCTCCCAGTAGTGACGGCTCGTGAAGTGGCTCTCTTCTGAGGGCTCGTAGCCGATCGCGGGGAAGACCGTGACCTTGCCTTCGTCGTGGAGTTCCGCAAGCCCGCCCGCCGCTGGATGCCACATCAGGTTCTCATCCTCGGTGAAGACCTTGCCGGAGCCTTCGACGAGCCCCAGTACCGGGCGCAGTTCTTTGTACTTCGCTTCGCGCACCGGCGCGAGCACCGACAGCGCGTCCCAGCCGCCTTCCATGAAGATCGAGACGAGCACCGGCTGCTGGGGGTCGCCCGCCGCGGCGGCCTGCGCGATGCCCGCTTCGAAGTGGCGCGGGCTGAGCATCGAGGCGCCGTACACCGATAGCGCCGCGCCCGCCGAACGCAGCAGGAACGTGCGCCGGTCGAGGCCGGTGCCCGCCGGCAGCGGCATGCCGGGCTCGATCGATGGCAGGCCCTTGCCGGCGATCGCCGCGCCGCGCCGCAGCAGCTGCGAGCGGGTGAAGTCGTTGCACGAGCAGCTCTTGGCCATCCTCAGCTCCGATCCCCTGGTGTCGCCGACGCCGGCATCTCAGCTCACCTGCCGGTCCGGCGCGGTTGCGATCAGCATCCGTAGCGCGTTCTGGCGCATCGCCCGGTACGGGCTCTGCTCCCACTTCGCAAGCGGTTCTTGCAGGCACGACTGCGCAAAGGCGGCGATGCACTGCTCGGATTCGGCTGACAGCGGCGGATTGGCCCAGTAGGCGAGCGCGCTTGCAAGCGCCGCGGCTGGATCCTCGGTCGCGCTGTACTGCGGCGCGCCTTCCGGCGGCCACGGATTTGGGTAGGTCTTCGACATCGCGTAGCTGGCCATTTCCCAGCGTGCTCTGGCGGTCGAGGTGTCCAGCCAGCGGGTGAAGTCCCAGCCGGAGACGTTGGGCGGGTAGAACAGCTGCTGGCCGGCGTTCGCCGACAGCCAAGCCCATGCCGTCGTATCGATCGGGCGGGAGATCGAGCGCAACAGCCCGGCGTTGTAGACGACCGGCGGCGTCAGCAGCTCGGGACCTTCATAGAAGTCGGGGTGCTGGAGGATCGCCTCGACAACGGCGCGGATGCTGTAGCCGGAGCTCGTGTAAAGGTTCTGCAGCGAGGCGAGCGTGGCTTCCGAGGGGGTCGTCGCGATGAAGTACCCCCAGAGCTTGGTGACGAAGAACGACGCGTGCAGCGGATGGCTGACACAGAGGCGGACCGCGTCTTCGTAGTTCCAGTTGCCGGTCTGCCCGAAGATCGTCTTGTTGGCAGTGTCGTGGTAGCTGGGGTCGAAGCGGAAGTTGTGGTTGCCGAGCTCTTCAGACCAGTCGTTGCGCCAGCCGGTCAGCGCCCGCGCCATTTCGCGCACGTCGTCCTCGGTGTAGGCGCCGCGGTCGGCGCCGAGTGAGAACAGCTCCATCATCTCGCGGGCGTAGTTCTCGTTCGGATCCCACTTGTTGTTGGAGGTGCCGTTGAGGAACAACAGCATCGCCGGGTTGGAGGTGACCGCCAGGAACAGCTCGTTGAAGCCGCCGAGCGCCGTCGCGCGAAACAGCTCGTTCTGTTCGAGCATCAGCTGCTGGCTGTTGACCTGCTCGTTGGAGTTGGCAAACCAGTCGTGCCAGACGAACGTCATGCGCTCCACGAGCTGCTGATCGGAGCGAACCATGCGGTCCAGCCACCAGCAGTGGTCATCGCCCCATTCGTGGTCCGGTTCGAGCGGCTTGCCTTCTTCGTCGACGGGTTCCGGGCCGCTCAGCGTCGCCGCCCCCGATGGGCGCGTCAGCCCGAAGACGACCTGTTCGAGCGGCTGGCCGACGAGCGCCTCGGCCTGCCCGGGCGTCGGCCCGAACCCGGCACGCCACAGCAGCCGGTGCGCCTGCGCGAGTGTGATCGGCGGGGATCCAACCGTGGGCGGCGGCGAGCCCGAAGGGGCCGGCGGCGAGGCCGGCGCCGGCGGCAGTAGGACCCCCAGGGTGCCGTGCGCCGGGGCCAGCACGCGATGGGCGGCAGGCTTGTGGCGCTTGCGCCGGCGCTTGTGGTGCTTGGCGTGCTTCTCCTGATGCTTCTGCTGCTCCTTGGCGAGCTTGCTGCGTGCCAGCCTGCGCTGCCGATCGCGTCTGCTGGGATCGAGCACAGAACTCACCTCGACCACTGTGATCTGTCGCGGGGCGCAGCTGCGCGATCATCGACGGATGTCCTAGAGCCGTCGGGGAGGGAACGGCGGCAGCCCGCGGCTCACGCGCGGGTACCCTGGAGGGTGATGAGCGCTGTCGGTCCTCAGGTCGTGATCGCAAGCGGAGTGCAGGGTGGCCATGCCCCCGTCGCCGGGTACGAAACGCTCGTCATCGGCGCGGCGATCGTCGCGCTCGCGACCGCCGCCCTGCTGATCGCCCTGTATCTGCGCCGCCGCGCGCGCCGGCCCAAGTCCGTGCGCGACCAGTGGCAGGCGCTGGCGGTGATGGGCGAGCTGTGCCCGGAGGGGTGGCAGGCCGAGATAACCCTGTACGGGTGGGGCGCGCCGATCCCGTCCGACGCCCCCGACGCCCGTGTGCCACCCGTCGAGCTGGAATGGAAGCAGTTCGAGCAGGAGCCCCCACGGGTCGCGGTCGCCCGCCGCCTGTGGGCGCCCACGATTGCGCAGGCGCTCGAGACGATGGTGCAGGACCGCGCGACGGACAGGCTGCTAGAGCAGATCGAGCGCCAGCAGGAGGACTAGCGCGCGGCCGCTCGAATCACGGAGCGATGATCTCATCGGAGGTGCAGCGAACGCTGGTCAAGTCGCCGCCCGAGCTGTGGGCGGAGCTGAGCGATCCGACGGCGCTGGCACGCCATCTCGGCGAGCTCGGGGAGATCCGCATCGTCCGCACCGAGCCCGAACGCACCGTCGAGTGGGCAGCCGAGAACACCACTGGTACGGTCTCGATCAAGCCTTCCGGGTGGGGAACCAAGGTGACGCTCAGCGTGACGTGCGAGACAGCCGAGACCGTCGCCGAGCTGACCACGACTGCCGAGCCCGAGCCCAGCGCCGACGTCGAGCCCGAGCCCGAGTCGAGCGTCGATGCCGGGCGCGAGGCCGACGCGTCCGAGCCCGAGCCTGCGCTCTCCCCCGAGCCCGACGGCGAGGCGCCGGCGTCAGAGGTGGAGCTCACAGCCGAGACTGAGCCCGCGCCCGAACCGCGCCGCGGGTTCTTCGCGCGGCTCTTCGGACGCCGCCGCTCACCGAGCCCTGAGCCCGCACCCTCGATCGAGGTGGCGAGCGGTGAGCACCAGCTGGACGGGCCGGTGCCCGAGGCGCAAGCCGCGCGTGCGCCGGGGCAGCCCGATGCGTTCGCGGCTGTCAGGCAGGCGCTGTCGCCAGAGGCGTTCGCCGCGGTGCATCCGTTCGCGCCGCCAGCGGCCGCCACTGAGCCTGCACCGATCGATGACATCTCCGCGGAGCTGATGGCGGCGGAGGAGGTCACAGCCGAGCAGGTGAGCGCCGAGGAGGTAACGGCTGTGCTCACCGGCGTGCTGGACCGCCTCGGAGCCGCGCATCACCGGCCGTTCTCCAGGTCCTAAGGCAACAGCCAAGGCAACGACCTCGCCGAGGCGATCTGCCACGAGAACGCCAGCATCGAGGAGGCGCTCAGGTCGATTGCGGGCTCGGTGGTCGTGTAGGACTGAACGTTGTCTCTGTACACAGCGCTGTTGTCAAAGCGCGCGAACGCGTTGCCCCCGTGTGCCGGGCACGCCCGCATGCCGGCCAGCTTGCCCTTGCTCGTTTCGTTGCTAGGTCCCTCGACGACCGCGCCAGCCAGCACCGGCGTTGTGCCGTCCAGCGAGCCGACGATGTTGGCCACCTGCTGCTGCGGGCAGTCGGGGAACGTGCTGCCGTCGCCGATGATGAACGACGAGCCCCAGGCGTTGGCGCCGAGGATGTTGCCGAGCCAGCGTGCCGCGTATGCGCGGTAGGTCGTCGTGCCGGTGAGCGCGTCGTACTCGGAAGCCATCACCGACAGGCCGTCACCGTGCGAGGCGGTGTCGGCTTCATCCCAGGGGAAGCCGAAGCCGAACGGGTCGCGCTGGGACTGCGCGACCGCCGCTTCGAGCTGATCGCCCAGGGCCGCTGTCAGCTCCGCTTCGGAGACAGCTAGACCTGACGGGCTCCCGTCCTGGCGCAGTGCGCGCACCAGCTCGAAGTGCGCGAGACCGCTGACGTCGTACAGGTTCAATCCTTCGCCTTCGCCGCCGTTGTGCGCGATGTAGGCGCTCGCCCAGTGCGCCGCCTGTTCGAGGTAGTAGGTGCTCTGGGTATGGGGCAGCCCGACCGGAATCGGAGCGCCGGAGTCGAGCGCGATCGCGAGCTCGCTTGCCCCCAGCTCGAGGTCGTCGCGCCATTCGCTCTCCGGATAGAAGTCGAACGGGATCGTGGTCAGCAGATTGCCGTGCGGGTCCGTGTTCGCCAGTTCGAAGATGTGCTCGGCAGCGAGCAGGCAGCGTGAGGCCAGCGCCGGGCGGCTCTGGGCGAACACCTGAAAGCACAGCGCGAACGCGGCCGCGTCGCGTCCGGCGAGGTTCGGGCTCACGGGCGAGCCGGGTGGCCCGGCGCGGAACACCGGGCGATGGCGGATGAATCGGTACAGCGGGTTCGTGGCGCCATAGGCGTCGTCTTCCTGCGGCAGGCGCCAGATGTCGTGATCGCCGACCGTGCTCGCGTTGCCCTCGCCGATTCCCACCTGGTAGTAGAGCGTGCGCGTGCTGTCGTTCCACATGCGCAGCAGCCATTCCACGCCAAAGCGAGCCTCTTCGCTGAAGTTGGAGGCGCCCGCTTCGGCGCCCATCTGCGCGGGGAAGTCGCGCACCCCGATCAGCTGCAGGTCGACCGCGTAGCTCGTCGTCTGCACGAACTTCAAATAGTCGCCGGCATCCCACCAGCCACCGGACGCGTCGATCGTTTCGCCGAGGCTCGTCAATTCGCCTTTGAATTCTCCGTTGCCGTTGACCGTTGGCGTCAGGTACGTCATAGCTGTCGCGTCGTTCAGGTGAGCGGCCGCCGATCGCAGCGGTGACGCGATGAACTCCGGTCCGTCGCGCTCGTTCTCGTAGAAGGAGAGCGCGTTTGCGAGCGGCGCTTCATACAGCGCCTGTGCCGGTGCGATCGTAAATGTGGGCGAGCTCGCGTGCGTGTGCCCGGTCAGCGAGATCGTGTAGGTGCCGGGGCTCTGCAAGGTGTCGAAGTCGAGCGCGTAGACGTGCGGGAAGCGTGCGCTCCATGAGCCGAGCGACGCGCCGGTCGTCCCGCTGAGCACGGTTTCTCCTTGTGCGTCGCGCAGTGAGAAGGTCGCGCCCGTCTCCGCGCCGCGGGACATCAGGTACGCGCGCTTGGGCGCCGTCGTCGGGTAGCCGACCTGGTTGACGCGGATGAACGCCGAGCCTGCGGCCGCCGCCCGGCTCGGGCGCGTTGCCAGTGCGCTCAACGCGATCGCCACCACCATCGCGACGGTTGCCACTCGACCCATCCGCCAAGCGTAACTGTCAATTCATCTTGCACACCGGCTGCGTCTCTTGAAGTTGGCGGCAAACGGTGGTACTTTCCTCATAAAGCAAGTGAGAAATGGCCAGGAAGGCTGACGATGTTCTTTCGACAGGTGCTCTATCGAGATCTGGGATGTGCCTCCTACGTACTGGGCGACGGCGGCCAGGCGATCGTCGTCGATCCCCGCTTCGACACCGACGTCTACCTCGAGATCGCGCTCGAGGCCGGGCTCGAGATCGTCCACGTCCTCGACACGCACGAGCACGCCGACCACCTCAGCGGCCGCGAGCGGCTCGCGGCGCTGACGGGTGCTCGCGCGCACCGGCCGGCACGCCAGGACGACCGCCGCGACAGCGACCTCGAGGCTGGCCAGGAGCTGCGCGTGGGGCGTGTGCTGGTGCGAGCGCTCGCGACGCCAGGGCACCGTCCCGAGCACCTCGCGCTCGTGGTCAGCGACGCCTCCCGCTCCTCGGAGCCGTGGATGCTGCTCAGCGGCGACTCGTTGCTGGTCGGAGATCTCGCGCGCCCCGACTTGGCGGTCGAGGCCGAGCTCGGCGCGCGCGATCTGCACGCGAGCCTGGGCACGCTGCTCGAGCTCGGCGACCACGTCGAGGTGTGGCCGGCGCATGTGGGCGGCTCGTTGTGCGGCGGCGCGGGCTTGAGCCTGAAGACCTCTTCGACGATCGGCTACGAGCGCCGCTTCAACCCGCTGCTATCGCTGCCGCTCCAGGAGTTCGTGCAGCGTCTCACCACCAGTATCCCCACGCGACCTCCGAACGTGGCGGTGCTGGTCGAGGCAAACCGCCGCACGCGCGAGCATCTGCCCCCGAGTCCGCCGCTGCTGGACGCCGAGGCGCTGGCACGAGCGCTCGGCGACGGCGAGGTGACGGTCCTCGACGCGCGCGATCCGCTCAGCTTCGACGAAGGTCACATCGACGGTGCGCTCAACCTCCCGGTGTCAGCCTCTGCGCTCGGCACTCGCGCCGGTTGGGCGCTGCGCCCGCACGAGCAGATCGTGATCGTCGCCGATGAGCAGTGGCGCGCCGATGCGATGACGCGCGCGCTGCAAGCGGTCGGGCTGTGGCGGATTCTCGGCGTGGCGCTCGACTGGGCGCAGCTGCCCGCCACGCGCGAGGGCGCCTTGAGCCTCGAGGCGTTGGCTGACGGGTTGCGCAAGCGCTCGCTCGCGCTCGTCGATGTGCGCGAGGCCGAGGAGTGGCGCTCCGGCCACGTCGAGGGCTCGATCCACCTGCCGCTCGGACGGCTCGGCAACGGGCGCGAGCTCGACGTCGAGCCTCCGCGCGGCACGATCGCGGTCGCATGCGCCGCCGGAGCGCGAGCGGCATTCGCGGCCAGCCTGCTGCGCCGCGGCGGCTGGCGCGACGTCGTGCGCGTCGCCGGCGGTGGCGTGGGCGGCCTGCTCGCATACGACATCCCGCTGATCGGCGGCGCGGCATGATCGTTCGTTCACGCGGCGAGCACAGCGGCGAGCGTCGCCGCTTCGCCCGCCCCCCTGAGCGCTCGCGCGGGCTCGGGCGCGAACGTGTCGTCGCGATCGTGGGTGCCGGAGCGAGCGGCACGCTCACCGCCGTGCATCTGCTGCGCCACGGCGGCACGCGGGTCGTGCTGATCGATCCGGCTCTCCACGGCCTCGGCGTCGCCTACTCGACCAAGGACAAGCAGCATCTGCTGAACGTGCCGGCGGCCGCGATGAGCGGTCTGGCCGAGGAGCCGGGGGACTTTCTGGACTGGTGTCGCGATCGCGGCGTGCAGGCCGAGCCCGAGGACTACCTCTCGCGCCGGCTGTATGGCGCCTACCTGCAGGAGCTGCTCGCGCGCTTCGGCGAGCGCTCGCGGCTGGAGATCGTTCGCGAGCGGGTCGAGAACGTGCTCGAGCCCGTATTCGGCGGCGGTCTGCGCCTGTCGCTCTCGGGCGGGCGCACGCTGGCAGCCGACGCGGTTGTACTCGCGCTCGGCAACCCGCCGCCCGCCCCGCTGCAGAATGTTCCCGCCGCCTGCCAGCCGGCGCTGATCGACGATCCGTGGTCGTCGCGGGCGCTTCGCATGCTGCGCGGCGCCAAGCATGTGGCGATTATCGGCAGCGGCCTGACCTCCGTCGATGTGGCGCTCAGCGTCCTGTCGGGCAACCCCGACGCCGAGGTCAGCGCGATCTCCCGTCATGGCTGGTTGCCGCGTGCGCAGCTGCCCGGTCGTCCTGCGCTGCGGCGCACGCCGGCGCTCGCGGGCGGCTGCTCGCTCGAGCAGATCCTCGCGACCGTCGGGCGTGAGATCGCGGCGCGTCCCGAGGCGTGGCGCGAGGTGATCGACGGGCTGCGACCGCTGACGACGAGCCTGTGGCAGGGACTCGCGCCGGGCGAGCGCGAGCGCTTCGAGCGCGAGCTGCGCGTCCCCTGGGAGGTCCACCGCCATCGGCTCGCGCCGACGGTCGCCGCGCGCGTACGCGAGCTGATCGCGGACGGTCGCCTGACGGTGCGCTCCGGCGGCGTCGGCTCGCTGCGCCCCTCCTCCACCGGGCGTGTGCGCCTCGAGCTCGGCCACGGAGAGCTGCTCGACGCCGACGTGCTGGTCAATGCGACCGGACCCTCACGCAGCGTCAGCGGCTACGCGGACCCGCTTACCCGCGGCCTGCTTGCCAGCGGCCGCGCGTGTCCCGACGAGCTGGGCATCGGCCTCGCCACCAGCGCCGACGGGGCGCTCATCGACGTCGAGGGCGAGGTGTCCCGATGCTGCTTCACGCTCGGACCGCCGCGACGCGGCGAGCTGCTCGAGAGCACCGCGATCCCCGAGATACGCCAGCAGGCCGCGCAGCTCGCGCGCCTGCTGTCCGGCACCAGCGCTCAGCGCGAACGCGCCAGCTCGGCCATGCCTTCGAACGCGGCGAGCGGGTTCATCGGCTCCTGATCGCCGTCGAGCTCGGCGTAGATGTTGGCGATGTTGACGACCAGGCGCTCGCGCTCGCGCCAGTCGACCCAGCGCTCGAGTGAGATCGCGCGAGCTGCCTCGAGCGCCGTCATTCCCTCCGCGTGGCACGCCCGCGCCTGCTCGTACAGGTATTCGAAGTAGGCCTTCAGCTCGCTCACCGCGGCCGGTCCCGCCAGCGGCCCATGGCCAGGCACGATCACCTCGACGTCCATCGCCAGGATGCGATCGCAGGCGGCGATCCAGTTGGACACCGGCCCCGCCCAGGCGATCGGATGCGCGCCCGAGAACAGGATGTCCCCTGAGAACAGCACGCGCCTGGCCGGCACATGCACGAGCGTGTCGCCGCGCGTGTGCGCCGGGCCGACCTCGATCAGCTCCAGCTCACCCACCCGCATGCTCAGCTCGCTCATCTCCGTCGCGGTCCGCTCGGAGGCCACGATTCGAGCGCCGCCGACGAGCTGGTTGCCGTAGCAGTGATCGCCGTTGGCGTGGGTGTTGACGAGCGTGTCGATGCGCGCCGCCGCGGACACCGCACGGCGCATCGTCTGCAGCATCTGCTTGGTCAGCGCGAGGTCATAGAGGGTGTCGACCAGCAGCGTGCTCTCGCCGTCGACGATCAGCCCCGCGTTGCTCCAGCCCCAGCCTCCGTCGGGCTGCAGATATGCGTACAGGCCGTCGCCGACCTCGTGCAGACCCAGGCTGTAGCTCATGCTCGGACCCATGCTCTCACAGTGCAATACTCGTGAGGATGCCGTTCGATCCAGCGCGCGCAGTCACCCGCTACGTCGCCCAGGAGGCCCGCTACGAGCAGATGCCCTACCGCCGCGTCGGCGTCAGCGGCATCCAGCTGCCGGCGATCTCACTCGGGCTGTGGCAGAACTTCGGTGACGATCGCCCGCTGGCGCCCAACCGCGCGATCCTGCGCCGCGCGTTCGACCTCGGCATCACGCACTTCGACCTCGCCAACAACTACGGGCCGCCCTATGGGGCCGCCGAGACCAACTTCGGGCGCATCTTCAGCGAGGACTTCCGCTCCTATCGCGATGAGCTGATCATCTCGACCAAGGCGGGCTACGACCAGTGGCCCGGGCCCTACGGCGAGTGGGGCTCGCGCAAGTACCTGCTGGGGAGCCTCGAGCAGAGCCTCACGCGGATGCGCCTGGATCACGTCGACATCTTCTACTCGCACCGCTTCGACCCGCACACCCCGCTGCGCGAGACGATGGGCGCGCTCGACAGCGCGGTGCGCCAGGGCAAGGCGCTGTACGTCGGGATCAGCTCGTACTCCGCGCAGCGCACCGAGGAGGCGCTCGCGATCCTCACCGAGCTGGGGACGCCGCTGTTGATCCATCAGCCGTCCTACTCGCTGCTGAACCGCTGGATCGAGCGGGAGCTGCTCGACGTGCTCGAGCGCCATGGCGTGGGCACGATCGTGTTCTCGCCGCTCGCGCAGGGCCTGCTCACCGATCGCTACCTGCACGGCGTCCCCGAGGACTCACGCGTGCGCCGCGGCGAGGCCTTCGACGCGCAGCTGCTCAGCGAGGAGAACCTCGCGCGGGTGCGCTCGCTGAACGAGATCGCCTCACGCCGGGGGCAGTCGCTTGCCCAGCTGGCGATCGCCTGGGCGCTGCGCGACCCGCGCGTCAGCTCCGCATTGATCGGCGCCAGCAGCGTCGCGCAGCTCGAGCAGAACGTCGCCGCGCTCTCGAAGCTGGACTTCAGCGCCGACGAGCTCGCCGAGATCGATCGCTATGCGGTCGACGGCGGGATCAACCTGTGGGCGCCTTCCAGCAGCGCCTGAGCGTCGCTCATTCCTCCTGCGAGCGCCAGCGCCGGTAGATCGCGGTGAGCTCCTCGCGCATCGCGGGCGTTAGGTCCTCGGCGTGCAGTTGCCCGGTGAGCCGGATCGTCGTGCGCATCTGTCGCAGGTACTCGGTGCAGTGCTCGCAGCCCGCCAGGTGCGCGTCGAAGCGCCGCCGCTGCGAGCGAGTGAGCGCACCTTCCAGGTAGTCGGTGATCAGCTCGACCATCTCCTGGCAGACCAGCTCGTCTCTCGACCAGAACATGCTCAGACGCCCCCCAGCTCGCTCTCCAGCGCCTGGCGCAGGTGGCTGCGTCCGCGGTGCAGTAGCACCCGCTGGTTGGCCTCGCTGATCTCGAGCACGTCGCACACCTCTTGCCCGCTGAGCCCATCGACGTCGCGCAGCACCACCACCTCGCGCTGGCGCACCGGCAGCGCATCGAGCGCCTCCTGGATCTGATCGGCCAGTCCCTGGGCGAGCAGCCGGTCGTCGCTGTCCTCGACCCAGTGCTGGGGTGGCGACATCCACGCCCCCGAGGCATCGAAGCGAGCGCGGTCGACGACCGGGCCGGCGTCTCCGACGGCCACGCTGCGGCGCTCACGCACGCCGGTGCTCGTGGCGCGGTTGACGAGGATTCGCAGCAGCCAGGTGCGAAACGATGAGCGCCCGGCAAAGCCGTCGAGCCCGCGCAGGACGCCGATCCAGGTGTCCTGCACGACCTCCTCCGCCACGGCCGGGCTCGACACGAACGAGCGCGCCAGGCGCAGCATCCCGGCGTGATGGCGCGCGACGAGCATCACGAACGCCTGCTCTTCTCCCGCGCGCAGCCGCGCCACCAGCTCGCCGTCCTCGTCCGGGGCAGGCGTCGAACGGCGCCTGGGACGCGGGACGCCGAGCACCGCGATGAGGGCGATCAACCCCATGCTCGAGCTCGGGGATCGGATACGGGATCTGGGGCACCGGGCATACCGTTCATTGGCCGCCGTGCAGGCTACGGCGCCCATGTGGGCGCCGCAACCCGCATGGCCTGGCTTTGCTAGCCGGCGACGATGCCCTCTCCGCCGACGGCGCCCGGAACCGTGACCGAGCCGATCTCGCTCAGCGCGCCTCCGGCTCCGATCGCGAACTCATCGACGATCCCGGCCGCACCGGTCTGCACGTAGAGGAAGCGTGCGTCGCTCGATACCGCGGCGTCGACCGTTCCGCCGTCGGTCGTGGTGTCGCCCAGCAGCGTGAGCACGCCGCCGAAGCCGGACTGGAACCCGCTCAGCGAGGCGCTACCCGCGTTGGATGCGTAGAAGCGACCCCCGGCGGCCGCCACCCAGCAGGTGGCCGCCTGTTCGGTCTTGACCGAGTCCAGCTGCGTGAGCGTCCCGTTCCAGTTCATCCGGAAGCTGGCGAGCGCGCCTGCGGCCTCGGCCACGACCAGGTTGCCCTCCTGATCGAAGCTGATCGCGAACGGAACAGTGCCCGGCTCGGGGTTGACGACCGGCGTCAGCGACAGATGCCCGAACCCGAAGACGTGGAACACGTCGATGTCGCTGCCGTTTTCCTTGGTCGTGACGATCAGCTTCGAGCCGTCCGGCGAGAAGGCGATCTGTCCCGGCGTGTTCGTGAACTGGGGGCTGGCGGTCGGGTTCAGGCCGAGCGCCCGGCCGGAGCCGGGAATCGCCAGCAGGTGCCCGAAGGCGTTGAAGTAGCCCTGCACCCAGCCGCCATTCTCGGCGTTCAGCACGTACACCACGCCCTGATCCACAGCGATGCTGACCGGGAACGAGCCACCCGAGCTGAGCACTTGACGCAGCACGAGATGGTCGCCGAAGACCGAGAACACGGAGATCGTGTTGCTACCGGCGTTGACCGCATAGAGCAGGCCGGCGTCGCGGTCATACGCGAGCGAGCCTTGGGAGGCGAGATGGTCGACGACCGATCCTTCCAGCTGCCCGCCGAGCCCGCCGGTGGCGTAGATGCCGGCCTGGGTGAGCGTGCCGTTCCAGGAGCGGTCGTAGGCCACCACCTGGTTGCCCGCCAGGTTGTCGGTCTGGACGAACACCGGCTGACCGCCTCCGCGTCCGAACGGGAAGTGGCTCGGTGCTCCTCCGAATGCGCTCGCGGATGCGCTCGCGCCGGCCAGCGCCGCCGTGACGGCGAGCGCGGCCAAGCTGAGACGAGTGATGGCTTTCATTGCAGGCTCTCCTCGAGGTTGGGATGGACGTGCAAACGTTCAGTCCATCCGGCGGGAGATGCGTTACAGCGCAGGCCGGTATCGTCGGGTGCGTGGATGACACAGCGGGCGGTTTCGCTACGGTCGACCGCGTCGCAAACGTGGTGGTGATGGTGCTACCGCTGGCGTTGGTGGGCCTCGCCGCATGGCTCACGTGGGGTGGAGCGCTGCACTGGCCCGATCTGCTCGTGCTCGCGATCACCTACATGCTCACGGGCCTGGGCATCACCGTCGGCTTCCATCGCCTGCTCACCCACCGCAGCTTCAAGACGAGCCCGGCGCTGCGCGGCGTGCTGGCTGCGCTGGGATCGGCGGCGGTCGAGGGGCCGGTGATCGAGTGGGTGGCCAACCACCGCAAGCACCACCAGTTCTCCGATGCGCCGGGCGATCCGCACAGCCCGCACGTCGATCACGCAAGCGGCTGGCGCGGCGCGCTCGGCGGCCTGTTCCACGCGCACGTCGGCTGGATCCTGGGCGGGGACGCGATGGCCGACGAGCAGCGCTACGCAAAGGACCTGCTGGCCGACCCGGTGGTGCGCTTCGTCGACCGCACGTTCGTGCTGTGGGTGCTCTTCGGGCTTGCGTTCCCGTTCGCTCTCGGACTCGCGCTCACCGGCTCGATCGTCGGCGGCCTGACGGCGCTTCTGTGGGGCGGGGCGGTGCGCATGTTCCTGCTTCACCACGCGACCTTCTCGATCAACTCCCTGTGCCACTTCTTCGGCCGGCGCAGCTTCGCCACCAGCGACGAGTCGCGCAACCTGCTGTGGCTGGCGCTGCCCACGCTCGGCGAGGCGTGGCACAACAACCACCACGCCTTCCCGACCTCCGCGCGCCACGGCCTGCGCTGGTGGCAGCTCGATCCCTCCGCCTGGCTGATCGCGGGCCTCGAGCGCGTGGGGCTCGTCTGGGATGTGGTCCGGATCGCGCCCGAGCGCCAGCTCGCGAAGCTGGGAGCCGAGCGCTGAGCCGCGGCTCAGCGTGTCGTGGCGCCGCGCGCGAGGAGTATCGTGGGCGCCAAGGAGGGAGTGACTACATGTACGACTATGTGATCGTGGGAGCAGGGTCCGCGGGCTGCGTGCTCGCCAGTCGCCTCAGCGAGGACCCCGACGTGCGGGTGCTGCTGCTCGAGGCCGGCCCGCCGGACGTCAACCAGAACATCCACGTCCCGCTCGGCTACCTGAAACTGGGCGGCACCGAGGTCGACTGGGACTACCACTCCGCGCCCGAGCGCGAGTGCAACGGGCGGCGCATCACGCTTCCGCGCGGCAAGGTCCTCGGCGGCTCCTCATCGGTCAACGCGATGGTCTACATCCGCGGCAACCGTCTCGACTACGACGAATGGGGCGTGCCCGGCTGGTCCGCGGCCGACTTGATCCCGTACTTCATCAAGGCCGAGGACAACGAGCGCGGCGTCTCGCGCTGGCACGGCGCCGGCGGCCCGCTGCCGGTCAGCGAAGAGCGCTCCGGCAACCTGATCTCGCACGCGTTCGTCGACGCCGGCGCGCAGGCGGGCCTCGAGCGCAACGAGGACTTCAACGGCGACTCCCAGGACGGCGTCGGCATGTACCAGGTGACCCAGCGCGGCGGCATGCGCGCGAGCGCCGCGGTCGCCTACCTGCACCCCGCGATCGAGCGTCCGAACTTGACCGTGATGCCGTACATGCTCGTGCAGCGGGTGCTGTTCGAGGGCACGCGTGCGGTCGGCGTGCAGGCCAGCCAGCTGGGCCAGAGCCAGGAGCTGCGCGCCGAGCGCGAGGTGATCCTGTGTGGCGGCGCCTACAACTCCCCGCAGCTGTTGATGCTCTCCGGCGTCGGTCCGGCCGAGCACCTGATGATGCGCGAGGTCGAGGTGCTGCTCGACCAGCCGGCGGTCGGCGAGAACCTCTCAGACCATCCCGCGGCGCAGCTGGTGTGGACGACGCCTGAGCCGCAGAGCCTGCTGCTCGCGCTCGAGCCGGCGGCGCTCGAGCAGTACGAAGCGACGCAGACGGGGCCGTTCGCCTCCAACCTCGCGGAGGCAGGCGGCTTCGCCCGTGTGGGAGCCGACGCGCCGGCGCCGGACGTCCAGTTCCACGTCGCGCCCGTGCACATCGTCGAGGAGGGCCTGCGCGACCCCGAGGCGCACGGCGTGTGGGTCTCGCCGTGCCTGCTGACAGAGCACAGCAGAGGCTCCGTGCGCCTCGCCTCGAATGACCCGACCGCCAAGCCGATCGTGCACAACGCCTTCTACAGCGACGGCGATGACATGCAGCGGATGATCGCGGGGCTGCGACTGGCGCAGGAGATCTGCGCCCAGCCGGCGATGGCGCCCTACTGCGCCGACCCGTTCAACACCCCCGCCGACGACAGCGACGAGGCGCTGCGCGCGCACATCGCGCGCACCACGTTCGCGATCTACCACCCGGTGGGCACGTGCCGCATGGGCGAGGACGCGGAGGCGGTGGTCGACGGGCAGCTGCGCGTCAACGGTCTCGAGGCCCTGCGCGTCGTGGACGCGTCGGTGATGCCCGTGGTCCCGCGAGGGAACACGAACGCGCCGACGATCGCCGTGGCCGAGCGCGCCGCCGATCTGATCCGCCACGGGCGCGCGCTCGAGCAGCCGCATATGCTTGCCGCTCGGTGAACACGGCTCCGCGCGCGATCCACCACCTCAGCTGCGGCACCATGTGCCCGCGTGGCGCGCGCATGCTCACGGGCGAGGGCGGCCTGCTCGCACCCGCGCGCCTGATCTGCCACTGCCTGCTGATCGAGGGCGCCGATGGCCTGGTCCTCGTCGATACCGGCTTCGGCCTCGACGACGTCCGCAATCCCCGCCAGCTCGGACGCGCGTTCACGACGATCGTGCGGCCGCGCGTCGACGCCGCGGAGGCCGCGATCACTCGGGTCCGCGAGCTCGGCTTCGATCCGGGCGACGTCCGCCACATCGTCACCACGCACCTCGATCTCGATCATGCGGGTGGGCTGCCCGACTTCCCCGAGGCGGAGGTGCACCTGCTCGGCCTCGAGCTCGAGGCCGCCCTGCATCCGAGCTTGCGCGACCGTCCGCGCTATGTCGCCGCGCACTGGGCGCACGGCCCCCGCTGGGTCCAGCACGCCGCCGGCGGCGAGCAGTGGCAGGGCTTCGACAGCGTGCGCATCCTGCCCGGCAGCGACGCGGAGATCCTGCTGATCCCGCTGATCGGCCACTCGCACGGGCACACGGGCGTGGCAGTCAGAGACGAAGATCGCTGGCTGCTGCACTGCGGTGACGCGTTCTTTCACCATGGCGAGATCGCCACGCCGCCGCACTGCCCGCCCGGGCTCGCCGCGTTCGCTGCCTTCGATCAGGTCGACGGCGCCGCGCGACGCGGCAACGTCGAGCGCCTGCGCGAGCTCGCCGCGCGCAGCTCGGACGAGGTCGAGCTGATCTGCTCACACGACCCGTCCTACCTCGACGGCCGCTAGGCGCTCGGGCCCGACCGCGCCTCGCGCACCAGGCGGCGCATGCCCTTGATCCAGCGTTCGGGGTCGGCGCCCTTGCGCGCCATGAACTGCGCGACGTTCTCGTGCGGCAGGATCAGGAAGCGCTCGTCGTTGATGCCTGCGACGACCGCATCGGCGACATCCTCGGGTTCGATCAGACCGCCCGCCGACAGCGCCGCGGCCGCGGCCGCCTCCTGCATGCCCTGTTCGAGCATCGGCGTGCGCACGCCCTGCGGGCAGATGCACGAGACGCGCACGCCCTGATCGACGTATTCGATCGCCAGCCACTCCGCCAGCGACACGGCCGCGTGCTTGGTCACGCTGTAGACCAGCGAGGAGACCTGGGTCAGCAGCCCGGCGGCCGACGCGGTGTTGATCAGGTAGCCATCGCCGCGCTCGAGCATCTGCGGAAGCAGCGCGCGCGAGGCCCACACGTGCGCCATCACGTTCACCCGCCAGGCTTCGTCCCAGCAGTCGTCGGGAACCTCCGGGCCACCGCCCATGCCGCCGATGCCGGCGTTGGAGAGGAAGATGTCGATCGGGCCGTTGGCCGCGGTCGCGGTGGCGATCAGCTCCTGCACGCTGCTCTCCCTGCCGGCGTCGAAGCCCACCGCGAGCGTCGTAGGCCCGAGCTCCTCGGCCAGCGCGCGGGCGCCGTCCAGCTCGCGATCGGCAGCTACCACGGCGCGAGCTCCCTCGGTGGCGAAGCGGCGCACGAGCGCGCGGCCGATGCCGCCGGCGGCACCCGTGACCACGATGTGCCTGTCAGTCAGCTCCATGCGGCGTACAATATGTCAACCATGAGTGCCGATGCCAGGATGGCGGGCTCGCCCGTGGCGCCCGCGTTGGGGGAGCTGCGCTACAGCGCTGAGCTGGCACGCCTGCTCTCCGACAGCCGTCTGCGTGCGCCTCACCGACGCACGGACGCTGCGCCGGCGATGCTGATCCCGGGCTTCATGGCAGGCGATGCATCGCTGCTGGTGATGCGCGCCTGGCTGCGCCGGCGCGGGCACCCGGTGGCGATGAGCGGGATGCTCGCGAACGTCGACTGCGCGGGAAGGGCCGTGAGCCGGCTGGAGGCGCATCTGGCGGACTTCGCCGCCGACTGCGGCTCCCCGGTGGTGCTGATCGGGCAGAGCCGCGGCGGCACCCTCGCACGTGTGCTGGCCGTGCGCCACCCGGAGCTCGTGTGCGGGCTGGCGATGCTGGGCTCGCCGGTGGGCGACGGCCTGGCGGTCTCGCCGCGCGTGCTGCGCACGGTGCGCTGGATCGCGCGGCTCGGCGATCTCGGGGTGCCCGGCGTGTTCTCCACGAGCTGCCGCGGCGGCGACTGCTGCGAGGCCTTCCACGCGGACCTGCTCGCGCCGCTCGAGCCGAGCATCGAGGCGATCTCCGTGTACTCGCGCAGCGATGGCGTCGTCGACTGGCACGCCTGCCTGGACTCGCACGCGCCGTCGGTCGAGGTCGACTCCAGCCACTGTGGGATGTCGGTGCACCCGGACGTCTACCGCGTGCTCGAGCAGCTGCTCGACGACGCCGCGCCCGCGCGCGCCGCCGCTTAGGACCAGGCGCCTGCGCGCGCGCCCACCACGCCCTCTCATACGATCCTGAGCGCAATGCCATACGCCGATCAGATGCTGAGCGTCGCGGCCGCGCGCGCGCAGGAGCTCGCCGCACCGGGGTTGAGCCCGCGTCCGCGCCGCAAGGTCGCCGTGCTCGCGTGCATGGACACACGCATCGACCTGTTCCCGATGCTCGGCCTGCAGCGCGGCGACGCGCACATCATCCGCAACGCCGGCGGGCTGGTGACCGACGATGCGATCCGTTCGCTGAGCGCCTCCCAGCGGCTGCTCGGGACCGAGGAGATCGTCGTGGTGATGCACGACGGCTGCGGGCTGCGCGGCGCCTCCGAGGACGACTTCGCACAGGCGCTCGCCGCCGACGGGGCGCTGCCGACATGGCGCCTCGGCGCCTTCGAGGATGTCGAGGAGACGCTTCTGGGCAGCCTCGCGCGGCTGCGCTCGAGCCCCGAGCTGCCGGCCCGCGAGCACATCCGCGGCTTCGTCTTCGACCCCGAGTCCGGAGCGCTGCGCGAGGTGCGCGCCGCCGGCGCCGAGGGGGCCGGCTCCCGGACGGCCGGCGCCGATCTGTAGGCTGGCGAGCCGATGCGAGCCGTCACCTTCCAGGCCCCCGGCGTTGTCAGCGTCGAGGAGCGCCCCGAGCCGGAGCTGATCGACGCCGAAGACACGATCGTGCGGATCGAGGCCACCGGCGTGTGCGGCTCGGACCTGCACATCTTCCACGGCCGCGTGCAGATCGAACCTGGCTTCACGATCGGCCACGAGTACGTCGGCACCGTCGTCGCGGCGGGCGATGCGGTCACGCGCGTGGCCGTCGGCGACCGCGTGCTCGGCTGCTTCCAGACCGCGTGCGGGCGCTGCTTCTTCTGCCTGCGGGGCCTCTACCACCGCTGCGAGCACTCGCGCACGTTCGGTCACGGCGCGGCGCTCGGCTTGCTGCAGGGCACGCAGGCGGACATGGCGCTCGTGCCGCACTCCAACTTCGTCCTGCGCCGCGTGCCCGAGGGCTTGAGCGATGACGTGGCACTGTTCGCGGGAGATGTGATGGGCACGGGCTTCCATGCGGTCGACGCGAGCGGCATGCGCCCCGGCGACGTCGTCGCCGTGCTGGGCCTTGGGCCCGTCGGGCTGTGTGCGGTGCAGGCCGCGAAGGCGAGCGGCGCGGCGCACGTGTTCGCGATCGACACCGTCCCCGAGCGCCTCAGCGTCGCCGAGGCCTTTGGCGCGGAGCCGCTGCATCTGGTCGAGCAGGACGTCCGCGCCGCGGTGCGCGGGGCCACCGAAGGCCGTGGTGTCGACGTGTCGATCGACGCTGTCGGCGACCCCAAGGTGCTCGAGAGCGCGATCCGCCTGACGCGCAACTGCGGGAGCATCCAATGCATCGGCGTCTACGCCGAGCGCGCCGAGGTCCACATGGGCCTTCTGTGGCTGAAGGCGCTGACGCTGCGTGGCGGTCACGCCAACGTGATCGGACATGTCGACCGCGTGCTCGCGATGCTGTCCGCCGGCGTGCTCGATCCGACCGCGCTCGTCACCCGCCACATGAAGCTCGAAGACGCGCCTGAGGCCTACGCCGTGTATGACCGCCGCGAAGCGCTGAAGATCGTCCTTACGCCCTAGCGCACGATGCGGCGCGGGCGCGCTTAGAATATGGTGCTCGACGCAACGTCGAGTCGGTCAGATCCATAGTGCGCGCCCGTAGCTCAGTGGTCAACGGTTCTCTTCGGGGAGCCAAAGAGCAGCGGTCTTTCAAGCCGCAGGCCGCGGGTTCGATTCCCGCCGGGCGCACTTTGTTGGGCCGCTCATACGGGAGCGTTTTCGACCGCCGCGACGAGTTCGGCGAGGCTGATGTCGAGTGCGTTGACGATGCGTCTGAGGGTTGTCCACCTTGGGTTCGTTTGTCCGCGCTCGATCCGGGCGAGCGCTGCGACGGTGATGCCGGCATAGTGGGCGACGTCTTCCTGGGTGCCTCCGTTGTCTCGCCGCAGCTGACGCAGGACGTTGGCGAGGGTTTGGTCTGGGGAATCTTGCGTGGAGGGGCTCATCGCTGCCTTGGTGAACCGGGGCGCGTATCCGCACTCCCCGAGCAGCACGGTACCCATAGCTGACGTTGGCTAGACAGAACAGACAACGTCTGTCTAAGGTCACGGGAGTTGCTGGTGACTGCCGCTGGGGGCTTGGTCAGAGGCTGACGGTAGTGGCTGCTGCTACGGGGTCTTCCGCAAGGTGTCGTGCGCCGGTTTGTGTCGCGAGTCGCTCGGTTACGCCCGGTCCTCCCAGGGCCAGGGACCATCTTGCGGTGAAGCGGCTCAGCTGTTTGGCGTGTCGCGTCAGTCGCCGGCGCATCGTTGCTGCCACGACGGTCAGCTCAGGATGGATGATCTCCGCGACCTCGGCGAGTGTCTCTATTGGCGTGTCGGGGCCGAGGTAGGTGATGCGCCAGCCAAGCTCGTGTAGCGCGATCCCGAAGACGATCAGCGCGAGCGCGTGCTGCTCATCGGGAGCGCACGCCAACAGCGCGCGTGGTCCAAGCCCGCGATCCCAGCCTCGTGCGAGAGCGAGCAGGCGTGCCTGGAAGAAGTTGGTGGCGAAGTGCTCCTGGGCGATCGTGACGCGACCGGCGCTCCACTGCTCTCCCAGCTCACGCATATACGGCAGCAGCACGTCGCGGGTGACCGTCGTCGGCGTGAACGCTGCAAACAGCCGCTCGAGCGTCCGTTGGGCGGAGGTCTCGTCAAAGCGGGCCAATGCCTTGCGGATGTCCTCCCGAGCGGCGGCTACCTCGCGCGCGGGGACCGCCCGGCCAGCACCGAGGCTGACGGCGAAGCGAGCCGCGATCGTCAGCTCAGCGGCCTGGGCAGTCGGGACCCCTTCGCGGAGATAGCGCTGCATCAGGCGCACCCGGCCCGCATCGGCGGGGGAGTAGAGCCGGTAGTTGCCTGCGGAGCGTCTGGGCTCGAGCAGGCCGTAGCGGCGTTCCCAGGCCCGCAGCTGGTGCGCCGCGACCCCGGTGCGGGCGCTGAGGTCGCCGATCCGCATCCACGCTGAGCGAGAAGCCGACACGAGTCCAACAGCCTAAACCTTGGACGAAGGTTCGACCTTCATGGCAAACGGGCCGCTCGATCATTGGTCCAGTGTCAACCCGATCCGCTTCAGTTGACATTCAAGTTGACAAGCTGCGTAAAACCTGATTTATATGTCTGTCACGGGAGGGGACTTCCCAGCTAGTGGGAGACGAGATCCCGGTGGATGTTGAAAGGGATTGGACGACGGGTACGGGGTCGAGCATGAGGCGAGACCAGACGCAGGACGGAGGGTTCTGATGGAAATGAGACTGTTCGCCTGTCACGAGCAACGGATGCTCCGGGCGCTGCATGGTCGCTGGCCATACCGACGCTCTCACTGCCGGCACGATCTGCATTGGCTTGTGCGCGTTCAGGCACAGGGGTGCTGGTGTACCGGCGGGCGCGCACATTCGGTCCTCGGCCTACGTGCGTGCAGCCGGCGCCCGCAGGGCCGCTGAGGGGGAGACCGCTCCGAGACGGAGGGATGGGACGCTTGCCCTAGCTGCCGGCCCGCGACGGGGAGCGGGTCGGCAGGGGCAGGTTCTCGCCGGCGCTGGCGTCTGCATGCAGCGCGTGCGCGGCGATCCGGTCGATCAGCTGCGGCCAAGCGGCGCGCGGCAGGTCGTGGCCCATGCCCTCGATCATCACCAGCTCGGCGCCTGGGATCGCGCGCGCCGTCGCGCGTCCCCCGGAGGGCGCGATCAGGGGGTCGGCGGTGCCGTGGATGACGAGCGTCGGCGCGGTGATGCGCGCGAGCTCCGCAGTCCGGTTTCCCCCGGCGATGATCGCGGCGAGCTGGCGCCCGGGCCCCTCAGGGTTGTGGTCGCGCTCGTAGCTCTCGGTGGCGACCGCGTGCAGGTCCTCGACGTCGCGCGGAAAGCCGGGTGAGCCGATCACCGTGAACAGCCGTTCCATGTGCGCGATAAAGGCCTCGCGCCCGCGCGCGGGGCGGCGCAGGAAGATCGAGTAGACGCGCAGCGCCGGCTGGCCGCTGCGCCGGCTGCCGGTGTTGGACATGATCGAGACCAGGGAGCGGACCGACTGCGGGTGTCGCGCGGCCAGCGTCTGGGCGATCATGCCGCCCATCGAGGCGCCGATCACGTGCGCGGGCGCCAGCTCCAGCTCGCTCAGCAGGCCGGCGGCGTCGTCGGCCATGTCTCCGAGCGAGTAGCGCGCCGCACGAGGCGAGCGCGTCAGCAGCTGCGCGACGCTCGGCGGGCGTCCGCTGAGGTGCGTCGAGTGCCCGATGTCGCGGTTGTCGAAGCGCACGACATGCAGGCCGCGCTCGGCCAGCTCCCGGCAGAAGTCCTCGTGCCAGGCGATCATCTGGGTACCGAGCCCCATGATCAGCAGAGCGGTGGGATCCGACCGCTCTCCAAAGGTCTCGTAGCACAGGGTGATGCCCCTGCCGACGTCGCAGAACTGCTCTGACACGATCGAGCGACTGTAGCGCGCCCGATCGGGGTAGGATCGACTGCAATGGCGGTTTCACCTCAAGCAACCGGCTCATCGGCGACCGTGCCGGCAGCTGCGCAGGACGAGGTACGCAGGCTCTCGATCGACACGATTCGCGGCCTGGCGATGGACATGGTGCAGAAGGCGAATGCCGGGCACCCCGGCACGGCGATGGCGCTGGCGCCGCTCGGCTACACGCTGTTCAAGCGCTTCCTGCGCGTCAACCCGCGAGACACCGCCTGGCCCGAGCGCGATCGCTTCGTGCTGAGCGCGGGCCACGCATGCGCGCTGCAGTACTCGCTGCTGCACCTCTGTGGCTACGACCTCGCAATCGAGGATCTCGAGCAGTTCCGCCAGTGGGGCTCGCTCACGCCGGGGCATCCCGAGCGCGGTCACACGGCCGGCATCGAGATCACGACGGGACCGCTCGGGCAGGGCTTCGCCAACGCGGTCGGGATGGCGATCGCCGAGCGCTTCCTGTCCGACCGCTTCAATCGTCCCGCGCGCGAGCTGGTCGACCACCACGTCTACACGATCTGCTCGGATGGGGATCTGATGGAGGGCATCAGCCAGGAAGCCGCGTCGATCGCCGGCCACTTCGGGTTGGGCAAGCTGGTCGTCTGCTACGACGACAACCGCATCACGATCGATGGCACCACCGCGCTCTCCTTCGACGGCGAGAACCACACGGCGCGCCTGGCCGCCGATGGCTGGCACGTTCAGCGCGTGGAGGACTCCGAGGACCTGGAGGCGCTGGAGACGGCGATCGCCGCCGCGCGCGAGGAAACCGAGCGCCCGTCGTTCATCTCGATCCGCTCGCACATCGCCTACCCGGCGCCGCACGCGATCGACACCGCCAAGTCCCACGGCGCGCCGCTCGGCGAAGACGAGGTGCGCGCCACCAAGGAGGCGATGGGCTTCGACCCCGACCGCCGCTTCTGGGTGGACGAGCGCGTCTACGAGCACATGTCGCTGGGCGAGTCCGGTGCGGATGCCCAGCAGCAGTGGGAGCAGAAGCTCAGCTCATGGCGAGCGGACTTCCCGGAGATGGCCAAGGACTGGGACCTCGCGTGGTCCGGCAGGCTGCGCGAGGGCTGGCGCGAGTCGCTGCCCACGTTCAAGGCCGGCGAAGAGATCGCCACCCGCTCGGCCGGCCAGAAGACGATGGCGGCGTTCGGCGAGTTCGGTCCGACGATGATCGGCGGCGCCGCCGACCTCGTCGAGTCGACCAAGACGCTGTTCGAGGGCGGCGGCGAGTTCTCCAAGGTGCACGCCGGACGCAACGTGCCGTTCGGCATCCGCGAGCACGCGATGGGCGCGATCGTCAACGGTGCCGCCGCGCACGGCGGGATCGTCAAACCATATGGCTCGACGTTCCTGACGTTCTCCGACTACATGCGCGGCGCGGTGCGCCTGTCGGCGCTGATGGGCCTGCCGGTGGTGTGGGTGTGGACGCACGACTCCGTCGGCCTCGGCGAGGACGGCCCGACCCACCAGCCGATCGAGCACTACGCAGCGCTGCGCGCGATCCCGCACCTGTGGGTGATGCGCCCCGGTGACGCCAACGAGACGACCGAAGCCTGGCGTGTCGCGCTCGAACGCGACGACGGCCCCGTCGCGCTGCTGCTGTCGCGCCAGAACGTGCTGACGCTCGACCGCGACGCCGTCGCCGACGCCCGCGGCGTCGAGCGCGGCGCCTACGTGCTGTGGGACTCCTCCGCTGTGGAGTCCGGCGCCACCAAGGCCCAGCCGGAGATCATCCTGATCGCCACGGGCTCCGAGGTGCCCCTGACGCTCGAGGCGGGGCAGACGCTGGCCGCGCGCGGCACGCGCGTGCGCGTCGTGTCGATGCCGTGCATGGACCTGTTCGAGGAGCAGTCGCAGGAGTACCGCGACGAGGTGCTGCCACCTACGGTGAGAGCGCGCCTGGCGGTCGAGCCGGCGGCCACGATCAGCTGGGGGAAGTGGGTCGGCCTCGACGGCGACGTACTCGGCCTCGATCGGTTCGGCGCGTCCGCGCCGGGTACTACGGTGCTCAAGGAGCTGGGCTTCACCGCCGAGAACATCCTCGCACGCGCGAGCGCCCTGCTTGAGTCGAAACACTGACGCGCTAACGACAGGAGACACATGCCCTCCGACACACCTCCACTCGAGCGTCTTTCCGATCTCGGCCAGAGCGTGTGGGTGGACTTCCTCTCGCGCGAGTCGATCCACGGCGGTCACCTGCAGGAGCTGATCGACGACTACTCGGTCGTCGGCGCCACCTCGAACCCGACGATCTTCGAGAAGGCGATGACCACCGGCAACGCCTACGACGAGCAGCTGCAGGAGTTTGCCGCGAAAGACACCGGCGTCGAGCAGACGTTCTGGCTGCTGGCCGAACAGGACATCCGGGACGCGTGCGACCTGTTCCGCCCGGTCTGGGACGGCGGCGCCGGCCGTGACGGCTACGTCTCGCTGGAGGTCGACCCGCGGCTCGCCTACGACACGCTGCAGACCTACCGCGAGGCGATGCGCATCCACAAGAGCGTCGATCGCCCCAACCTGATGGTGAAGATCCCCGCGACCAAGCCGGGGCTGGCCTCGATCGAGGACGTGATCGCCAAGGGCCACTCGATCAACGTCACGCTGATCTTCTCGCTCGCGCGCTATACGGAGGTCGCCGAGTCCTACATCCGCGGCCTGGAGCGGCTCGTAGCCGAGGGTGGCGACCCGCGCAAGGTCGCGTCGGTGGCGAGCTTCTTCGTCTCGCGGATCGACACCGAGGCCGACCGGCGCCTGGATGAGGTCAAAGCTCCCGAGGAGCTCAAGGGCAAGCTGGCGATCGCCAACGCAAGGCTCGCCTACGCCCACTACCTCGAGGCGTTCAGCGGGCCGCGCTGGGAGTACCTGCTCGGCAAGGGAGCCTCGCCGCAGCGGGTGCTGTGGGCCTCGACCTCGACCAAGAACCCCGCCTACTCGGACATCCTGTACGTGGAGGAGCTGATCGGGCCCGACACCGTCAACACGATGCCCGAGGAGACGATCGACGCCTACCAGGATCACGGTAGCCCGCAGCCGCGTCTGCAGAGCGATCTCGACGGCGCGCACGCGCTGCTCGACGAGCTGGCGCGCGTGGGCGTGGACTACGACGACGTCACCGCCACGCTCGAGCGCGAGGGCGTCGAAAAATTCTCGCAGTCCTTCGACGAGCTCATGCAGTCGCTGCACGCCAAGCAGGAGTCGCTCGCGCCGGCTTAGACCTACAGGTAGGGCAGCGGCACCAGCACACGGATCGTCAGCGGCCCCGAGGGGAACGCCTTTGCGTGCACTGTGAACACGCGGAAGGAGCGTCCTTCATAGTGGAACGGGCCGCTCGCGGGCACCGCTGAGAGCGCGGGCCCGGGCGCTGGGCCGAGGCTGTCCTTGACCAGCTGCGGTGGGCCGCCGGGGCTCAGGTCCATGTACATCAGCACGTCGAGCCCGGCCAGGCGGCGGGTCAGGCGCAGGTAGCCTTCGTCGTCCTGGATCGAGAGCACGAAGCTGCCGATCGTGCGGCCGTTCAGTCGCAGCGGTGCGCTGACGGGCGCCAGCACGTAGGGCCCGCCGACGTCGGACAGCAGCTGCCCGTCGGCGCTGACGTGCATGCGGACGATGTGCTCGTTGAGCAGCAGCTTGATCGCCGCTTCGGTGGCTGCCGGTTCCTTGTGCGCGACAGCTGTCAGCAGCGCCCGGTTGTGCTGCACGCGGCGCACCTGCTTGTGCGCGGCCTGCCCCGTCTCGCCGCTGTAGATCAGGCCGGCGACGCGCCGCAGCGTCTTGACGATCGTGTCCTGGCGGGTTCCTCCGCACAGCGCGAGCGTCGTGCTGACGGGGACCAGCAGGTAGACCCGCAGCGCCCCCGAGGGGTAGGCCTGGGCCGGGAACGATGTGTAGCTGTAGCCGACGTGTTCGAAGGACAGCGTGCCTTCGTTGGCCAGCGTCGCCGTGCCGAGCGCTCGCGCGCCGCCGCCGCTGCGCCCGCCGATCGTGCGCTGCCCCGCGCGCAGCGCCACCAGGCCCTGTGTGATCCCCTCGCCCTCGATCAGGAAGCCGTTGTCGGCCCACACGCTCGCCAGATAGGTTGCGATCGGGGCTCCGTTTGCGCTTGTGAGCGTCCCCTGCAGCGGCGCGAGCGCTGCTCCTCCCACTTCGATGAACGGCCGCCCTTCGCGGGTGATGCTGATGTTGGTCATGTGACCGGTGGCCAGCAGCGCGCGGGCGGCGGCGCGCGCAGCCGGTTTGTTGCCGCTTTCGACCGCGGTGCGCAGCGCTTCGGAGTGGCCGATCAGGTACTCGGCGCTACCGATCCGTTCACCGCGAACGCCCTCGCGGTAGACGCGCTGGAGCACGCTCGAGAGGGTGCCGAGCACCGCCGTCGAGCATGAGCTCGGCACGCCCGCGGGCTGTGGCCCGACGACGCCCATCACCCGCGCCGCCTGGCTGCTCGTGCCACAACCGCCGAGTACGGCGCTGAGCCCCAGCGCTGCCAGCAGCGCGGCGGCGCCCTGCACTCGAGTGCGCCACACCCCCGCACGCGAAGATCGGCCTGCAAGCAGTGCTGTTCTCACGAGCGCAACGATCGTCGCGAATACTAAGGGCGGGGTAATCGCGCGGTGAGGCCGCTCACATGGACGAGGTTCAGTAACGTCGTCGCTGTGCCGCTCGCACTGATAACGGGCGCGTCCACCGGGATTGGGCGCGCGACCGCGCTGAAGCTGGCCGCGGGCGGCTGGACGGTGCTCGCGGGCGTCCGCGATCCGGCGGCCGGCGAGCAGCTCGTCGCCGACGCTGGCGCCGGCGCGGCTGCCGGCCTGATCCCGTTGATCCTGGACGTCACCGATGCGGCGCAGGTGGCGGCGGCGCGCGAGCAGGTGGACGAGCAGGCCGGGCGCGACGGCGTCTCGCCGCGCGGCGGCCTGGATGCGCTCGTCAACAACGCCGGCATCGCCGTCGGCGGCCCACTCGAGATGGTCTCGGCCGACGACCTGCGCAGGCAGTTCGAGGTCAACGTGTTCGGGCAGGTGGCGGTCACCCAGGCGCTGCTGCCCGCGCTGCGCCGCGCCGGCGGGCGGATCGTGTTCGTGTCCTCGATCGGCGGGCGCGTGGCGATGGCGTTCACGGCTCCCTATGCGGCGTCGAAGCACGCGATCGAGGCGTTCGGCGACACCCTGCGGGTGGAACTGCGCAACTCCGGCGTGCAGGTCGCGCTGATCGAGCCGGGATCGGTGGCGACGCCGATCTGGGACAAGGGACGCGCGGAAGCCGAGCGCGTGGTCGTGCCGCCCGAGCTCCAGGACGCCTACGGCCAGGTCCCGGCGGCGCTCGGCAAGGCGCTCGAGGACACCGCACGCCGCGGTGTGCCGCCCGAGCAGGTGGCCGCGACGATCGAGCGGGCGCTCACCGCGCCGCGCATGAAGGCGCGCTACGTCATCGGCAGGGACGCCAGGGCGATGCTGATCGCACGGCGCCTGCTGCCCGACCTCGTGTTCGACAAAGTCGCGCGCCGGGCGCTCGGCGTGTGAGCTGAGCGGCTCCATGGAGTTCCACGAGCTCGCTTCCGGCGGGCAGCCGTTCCTGGTCTCGAGTGCGGGCGAGGGTCCGGACGTGGTGCTGCTGCACGGGTTCCCCGACACGCCCTACTCGTGGGCTGAGATCGAGGGGACGCTGGTGGAGGCCGGCTGGCGTGTGACGGTGCCGTGGCTGCGCGGCTATCACGAGGCGACGATCGTCCCGGGTCGTGGCTATGACCCGGAGACGATCGGGCGCGACGCGCTGGCGCTGCTGGACGCGATCGGCGCTTCGAACGCGGTGCTCGTGGGCCACGATTGGGGTGCGCTGATCGCATACGCGGCGGCGGCGCTCGCGCCGGAGCGGGTTCGCGCGATCGCGACGTTCGCGATCCCTCACCCGGCGGTGCTCGAGCGGACACCCGCGGCGTTCTGGGCTGTGCGGCACTTCCTGTCGCTGAAGCTCCCGTGGGCCGAGCGTGTGTGCCGGCGCAACGACTTCGCCTACCTGGATCGGCTCTACAGGCGCTGGTCGCCGAACTGGACCGGCCCTGAGCGCGAGGAGAGCCTGAGCCGCGCCAAGCGGGCGCTGTCCTCGCCGGCCACGCTCTCGGGCGCGCTCGGCTACTACCGCGACCTGCCGCTGGGGACGCCTCCGTCAGTGACCGCGCGTGTGCCGCAGGTGCCCGGCCTGGTGGTCGGCGGGGCCGAGGATCTCGCCGAGGCAAAGCTCTTCGGCCGCACCGCGGAGCTGCTCGCGCAACCCAGCCGCGCGCTGATCGTCGCGGGTGCGGGTCACTGGCCGCACCGCGAGAACTCGGCGCTGGTCGTACGCGAGCTGCTCGATTTCCTGCGCCCGTTCGCCGCGTAGCAGCCGCGACTCAGGATCCCGGCGGCGGGTACACCGCGAGCCACGCGAACAGGCTGGTGGTGGCCGACTGCGTCTGCAGCATCCCCGGTTCGGCGTCGAACGTGGGTAGCGTGCTGCCGCCCCAGGAGAGCAGGTACAGGCCCTGGCCGTTGACCGCGCTGGCCTGCGCATCGCGCGCGTTCTGGACGGCGAGCGTGTACAGCGTGCGGTCGCCGTCGAGCGCATACAGCGCGAGCATCCACTGCAGGTAGATGGCGTCGTACTGGGGCGAGAAGTCGAGCGTGCTGCCGAAACGCGTGAGCGCGGTGGCCTTCAGCTGTTCGGCGCGCCTGCATTCGCCGCTTTCGCCCGTGAGGTGGCAGAGCAGCGCCTGGGCGTAGATCAGCGGCGCCTCGATGTAGTCGACCGGGGTGCTGCTGAGGCTGCTGTCGGCGTAGAGGCCGTTGGCGGAACTGAAGCCGCTGCCGTTCGCCCAGGCGAGGAACTTGTGCGCCTGCGCGAGCGCGAACGCCGATTTGCGCTGCTGGTAGATGAGCGCCGCCAGCAGCGTGTCCGCGGCGAGCGCGGGACCGGACTTGTAGGGATGGTCGGTGTTCCACCAGATGCCGCCTTCGCCGGGGTCCCAGCCGGCGGCGGCGACGTAGCGCAGCGCCCGTTCGGCGTCGGTCAGGTAGCGGCGGGTGCCGGTGGCGAGGTAGGCGTTCACGAACGCGATCCCCCACCAGCCGTTGTCGTCGAACCACGTCTCGGTGTCGGCTTCGCGGTCGCCGGGGTAGGGGGAGTAGCCGGGCACGGGCCGCAGGCCCCGGTTGAGGTAGCGCTCGGCTCCCGCCGCGAAGCGGTTGAGCGCGCGCCGGTTCGCGACGCTGGGCTGTGCGATCGCGATCGCGTCGAGCGACTCGAACAACGGCACGCTGTCCCAGATCGTGGCCAGCGGGTAGCGGGCGTGGTCGTTCAGGCGCGAGTCATACCAGCGGCGCCGACGATCCCACCAATGCCTGCGCGCCTGCGCGACGCCGGCCTGCGCGAGCGCCAGGTAGTGCTGCTGCGCGGCGCTCAGGGTCGTAGTGGCCGTGGGCGCTGCCGCTGTGGAAGCGGCTGCCAGTGCCGGCGCGCAGCAGGCGCAGCAGAGCGTCAGCGCGAGCGTGGACAGGATGAGCTTTGGCGTGCGCATACGTGCAGTAACCCGACACTCACGTGATCGGCGCGGCGCGCGCGTAGGATGAGTGGTTGTGTCCGCTGGGCCTTTCGCCGCTCCGCCGTCGCCGCCCTCCGAACGCGGCGCGTGGCTGCTTGCCTGCACGATCGGCGTGATCGGCGTTGCCGTGCTGGTTGCGGCGCTGAGCGGCGTGTTCGGGCGAGCGAGCACGCCGGTGGCGCCGCCGCCGGTGCTGGTCTCGGCGGCGACCCCGGTGGCGAAGTCCGCCACGACGCCGTCCGGCGCCGCGGGCGCGGCTGCTACGGGCGCGCGCGCACCGATCGTCGCGCGCCCGACGCTCCAGCAGCAGCGCGTGGACGCGAGGGACTTCGTTGACGCCACGCAGACACACATCTCCAGGCGCTGGATGGAAGGCTTCTACCCGATCTACGCGACCGCGCAGAGCACGTTCGGCGTCAACTGGCTGCTGCTGGCCTCGATCCACCGTCAGGAGAGCGCGTTCTCGACGGCGCCGGGCATCTACCACGGCCTGAACTTCGCGGGCTGCTGCGGCGGGCCGATGCAGTTCAACGTGATGAATGGGTCCCGCGCGGGCACCCCATCCACCTGGGATCTCGTGAGCGACTCGTTCAAGTACGGCAAGCGCCCCGCTCACTACGACCACATGACTGCGACGCACCCGTCGATCTACGACGACTTCGACGCGATCATGGCCGCCGCGCACCTGCTCTCAGCGGACGGCGCCGAATACACGCTGAACGAAACGGCGTGGGATGCCGCCTATGACTACTACGGCCACGACGCCACCGGCGTCACCTACGCCGACCAGGTGCTGGCGCGCGCGATCGGCTGGTCCCAGCACGGCTTCTGCATCAACTGCGGCGTCGAACCGACGATGGTCGAAGCGGTGCAGGCCGCCTACGGCGCGCCGGTGCTCGCGGCGCTGGAAGCGGCAGCGAAGCCCAAGGCGCAGACCGCCAGCCGCCGCCGCTGAGCCGCGCCGGCGCTAGGCGGCGTCGGCCTGCGCGATCAGCTCGCCGGCGACACGGTCGGTCGCGGACCCGGTGCCGCCGAGCAGTCGCCGCGAGAGCTGCGCGCGGCGGAAGTACAGCGGCGCGTCGTGCTCCCAGGTGGCGCCGATGCCGCCGTGCACGGAGATCATCGTGCGGGCGGCGGTGTCGAGCGCGTTGCTGCCGACGGAGCGCGCGGCGCTGGCGGCGAGCGGGAACTCATCGGGTGCGCCCGCGCGCGCCCAGCCGGCGTAGTAGAGCAGCGAGCGCCCGTTCTCGAGCTGGCGCAGCACCTCGGTGAGGGAGTGCTTGACCGCCTGATAGGAGCCGATCGCGCGGCCGAAGGTGAAGCGCTCCTTGGCGTAGGCGACGGACACGTCGAGCGCGGTCTCGACGCTGCCGAGCGACTCGGCGGCGATCAGCGCCTGCGCGAGATACCAGGCGGCGGCGAGTGACTCCGCGGGCGCGTCGAGCACGGTGGCGGGCGCGTTCTCGAGCGTGACGTGGCCGAGCGAGCGGGTCGCGTCGTAGCGGGTGACGGACTCGATGCTGACGCCGGAAGCGTCAGCCTGGATCGCCACGCCGACGGGCTTGCCCACCAACCCCTCCGGGGTCGGTGCCGGCAGCGCGACCCCGACGAGCAGGTCGGCGCCGGGGGCGTCGGGCACGAACGCGAAGCTGCCGGTGACCGCGGCCTGCCCGGGATCGCCGGCTGCGCTGGCGCTCGGCAGCGGTGGGCGCGCGGCGCCGCTGGCGGGGTCGGTGCTCCAGCGCTCGTCGAGCTCGCTGGGCGGCTGCGCGGGCAGGTACGCGGCGCGCTGCTCGCCGGTGGCGAGCGCGGGCAGGAGCTCGGCGGCAGCGGACGAGTCGCCGAGGATGGCGGTTGCGGGCAGGTGCCCGAGCAGCGGGATGCCGGCGATCACGCGGCCGCACTCGCCGAGCACGAGCATCGCGTCGAACGCGTCGAGGCCGGCGCCGCCATGTGCTTCGTCGATCAGCAGGCCGGGCCAGCCGGCCTCCTTGGCGGTGGGCCACAGGTCGGGCAGCGCGGTCTCCTCACCGTCGAGCGCTTCGCGCGCGGCTGCGAGCGTTTTGAAGCGCGAGAGCGCGCCGCGAGCGGCCTCGCGCAGGAACACCTGCTCATCCGAGAGCGCGAGGTTCATGCTGGCGCTCCTTCCTTGGAGCGCAGCTCCGAGAACGGGATGCCCTTGTCGAGACGCGGCTCGGGCGGCAGCCCGAGGACGCGCTCGCCGACGGTGTTCTTGAGGATCTCTTCGGTGCCGCCGGCGGACTTGAGGCCCGGCAGGAACGAGATCATGTAGGCCCACTCGCTGTCCTCGGAGAGCGCGTCGGGGCCGACGACGTCAGCGATCAGATCGCCGGCCTTGATCGCGCCGGAGACGATCGTGACCTTCGCGAGACCCGCCTCCGGTCCAGGGATCTGGCCTTTTTGCAGCGCTGTGAGCGTGCGGTAGCCGGTGAAGCGGACGGCGAGCAGCTCGCTTGCGATCTCGCCGAGACGGTGGCGCACCTCGGGGTCGCGGCGGGCGTGCTCGTCGGCGGCGATGGCGCCGGCGAAGCGGGTTGAGTTGTAGCCCATGCCCTCGCTGCCGAGGCCGATCGTGACGCGCTCGAACATCAGCGTTGTGAGGCCGGTGCCCCAGCCGTTGCCGAGACCGCCGACGACGGCGCCCTCGTCGAGCTCGACGTCGTCGAAGAACACCTCGTTGAACTCGGCCTCGCCGGAGATCTGGCGCAGGCCGCGGACGGTGACGCCCGCGGCGTCCATCGGCACGATGAACATCGTCATGCCCTTGTGCTTGGGCACGTCGGCGTCGGTGCGCGCGAGCAGCAGCCCGTAGGAGGCGAACTGGGCGTTGGTGGTCCACACCTTCTGGCCGGTCAGCCGCCAGCTGCCGTCGTCCTGCTGACGCGCGCGCGTCTGCACGGCGGCGAGGTCGGAGCCGGCGGCGGGCTCGGAGAACAGCTGGCACCAGACCTCGTCGCCGTGCAGCAGCGGCGGGAGGTAGCGCGACTTCTGCTCCTCGTTGCCGTGCGCGATGATCGTGGGCCCGAGCATGCCGACGCCGATCGCGTCGAGGATGCCGGGCACTTTGGCCCTGGAGATCTCCTGGTTGCAGATGACCTGCTCGATCGGCCCGAGGCCCTGGCCGCCGTACTCCTTGGGCCAGGTGACGCCTGCGAGGCCGCCCTCGGCGAGCTTGCCCTGCCATGCGCGACGGGCGGCGACGATCTCGTCCTCGTCCTCGAGCGCTCCGGGGCCCTGCAAAATTGGCGCTTCGGACTTGTGCTCGTCGAGCCAGCTGCGCACCTGTGCGCGGTAGGTGGCCTGCTCGGGTGTGTCGTCGAGATCCACGTCGTCTCCTTTGGCTGACTGACCAGTCAATCTACTCAGGGAACGGTACCACTACGCGCTGGGGCGCTCAGACGCCCGGCGGGAACGGCAGCTCGGGCACGATCGGCTGGTGGTAGACGCGCTCGAAGCCGAGGTCGAGCAGCTGCCGCGCCTGGGTGCCGGGGTCTTCGGAGTTGAGCACGATTGCGCCGAGGCGCACGCCGTGGCGTTCGGCGGTGGCCACGAGGCAGCGCCCGGCGGCTTCGGTCTGGCCGGTCTTCATGCCGGTGACGCCCGGGTATTTGTAGATCAGCAGCGGGTTGTTGTTGTCGAGGTAGAGCTTGCCGCCCTTGATCGGGAACGGCAGGATCGCTTCGTAGGTGCCGACGACCTTGGCGATGCGCGGCTGGGCCATGTCGAAGTGCGCGAGCACGGCGAGGTCGGCGGCGCAGGAGTAGTTGCCGCCGTCGTAGAAGCCCGACGGCGAGGAGTAGCGCGTGCAGCCGAGCCCCAGACGGGCGGCTTCTTCGTTCATGCGCACGACGAACTTGTTGACGGTTCCGGCGACGTGCTGGGCGAGCGCGACGGCGGCGTCGTTGCCGGAGGGCAGCAGCAGGCCGTAGAGCAGGCTCTGCAGGCGCACATGCCGGCCGAGCGGCAGCACGCCGACCTTCGAGCCTTGCATGTCGACGGCTTGGCGGGTGATGAGCACGGGCGCGTCGGCCGGCGCGGACTCGACGGTCAAGAGCGCGGTCATCATCTTGGTGAGGCTCGCGATCGGCACGCGCAGGTATGGGTTGTGCTGCCAGAGCACCTGGCCGGTTGACAGGTTGAACAGCAGCGCGGCACGCGGCGGACGCTTGAAGCTGACCTGCACTGGGTTCTTCTGCGGCGTGGAGATGCCGGAGAGCGCGAGCGCGGGCTTGGCGAGCGGGAAGCCGTAGGGCGAGCGCGCGAGCGCGCGGGCCGGGGCGGCGGGCGCGGCTCCCGTGCGGCGGCTCGCGCGGTGTGTGGGGGAGTGGCTGTGTTCGCTCGAGCCGCTGGCGAGCCCCATCTCCACGGCGAGCACTGCAAGCACCGCCAGCACGAGCACGCCAAACGCGGTTTGCCGGCGCCGGCGCCGGCGTCTGGCGGCGAGCGCGCGCCGGTTGCGGCTGTGCCCGGGGGTCAGGAAGGGCGAGCTCATCCCCGCGGAGGATTGCGCAGCGCGCCGACGATGCCAACTGCGAGCAGCACGAGGATGAAGATCGACAGCAGCGTGGCGAAGTCGACGCCTTCCTTGGAGATCGCGGTGACGGTCAGGAAGCCGAAGCCGGCGATGAACACGAGCACGGTGGCGAGCACGAGCAGACGGGTCATGCGGCGATCCTCGCAGGCCCGATGAACGGCTAGCTGCTCGCTGCCACGGGCCCGACACCGGCAAGCGCCTGTGGCACGTGCTGGTCGGCGTGGTAGGAGGAGCGCACGAGCGGGCCGGCGGCGACGTGATCGAAGCCGAGCTCGTAGGCGGCGGCTTCGAGCGCGGCGAACTCGTCGGGGTGCCAGTAGCGCACGACGGGCAGATGGCGCTCGGAGGGGCGCAGGTACTGCCCGACGGTTAGCACCTGCACGCCGTGCTCGCGCAGCGCGCCGAAGGTCTCGACGAGCTCGTCGTGGGTCTCGCCGAGCCCGACCATCAAACCGGACTTCGTCACGACCTCGCCTCCGCCGAGCTCGTGCGCGACGCGCAGTACGCGGCAGGAGCGTGTGAACTGGGAGCCGCGGCGGGCGATGGAGTAGAGGCGCGGGACGACCTCGACGTTGTGGTTGAACACGTCGGGGCGCTCGGCGATGACCTTGGCGAGCGGCATCTCGTGGCCTTGGAAGTCGGGCGTGAGCACCTCGATCTGGCAGCCGGGCGCCTGGCGGCGAACCTGGCGGATGACGCCGACGAACGCGGAGGCGCCCTTGTCGGGCAGGTCGTCGCGGTCGACGGAGGTGATGACGGCGTGGCGCAGGCCCATGCGCGCGATCGAGCGCGCGACGCGCGCGGGCTCGAGCGGGTCATTCCAGGTGGGCTTGCCGGTCTTGACGTTGCAGAAGCCGCAGCGGCGCGTGCAGGTGTCGCCGAGGATCATGAAGGTGGCGGTGCCGCGCTCCCAGCACTCGCCGACGTTGGGGCAGGCGGCCTCCTGGCAGACGGTGTGCAGGTTCTCGGAGCGGATCAGCTCGGTGAGCTCGCGGTAGCGCTGCCCGCCGGGCGGCGGCACCTTGAACCACGGCGGCTTGCGCTCGCGCAGCGGCCGCACGTCGGGACCGAGCACGCTGAGCACGTCCATGCCGCCGGGGTTGGATCTTGATCGAGTCCCGCCCACCCCAGCGCTCATGCGAGCACCAGCGGGGAGGAGATCGTCTTTATGGGGGCTCGCTCCGCTCGCCTGTCGGCGTTCGCAGCGTCGATGCCAAGTCGCGACGGCGAGACCAGGCGCTGGCGCCTGCCGTGCGCCTGTGAGAAGGCGTGGGCGATGCGCTTGCGTATGCAGCTCGAAGACTCACACTCGCCCGCGGACTCGCGTGCGAGCGAGGTCATGCTGACGTCGGGCAGCCCGCAGGCGACCACCCAGGAGAAGGGGTCGAGGTCGTTGCTGACGTTGACGGCGAAGCCGTGGGTGCTGACGCCGCGCGAGACGTGCACGCCGATCGAGGCGATCTTGCGCTCGCGGACCCACACGCCGGTGTAGTCGATGCCTTCGCTGTGGCGTGAGCGCGCGTGCACGCCGGCGTCGGCGAGCGCGGCGATGATCGCATCTTCCATCGTCCGTAGGTAGCGGTGCACGTCGTCGACGCGCATGATCGGATAGCCGACCAGTTGGCCGGGGCCGTGGTAGGTGAGCCGCCCGCCGCGGTCGGTGCCGATCACGTCGATGCCTTTGGCGCGATAGAAGTCCTCGCCCAACGGCAGGTCATCGGCCCCGGAGCGACGTCCGCGGGTGTAGACGGGTGGATGCTCGAGCAGCAGCAGCGTGTCTGGGAGCTCGTCGGCCTGGCGCTGTGCCCGAACGTGCTCTTGGATGGCGAGCGCATCGCGGTAGGCGACAGTGCCCAGGTGGCAGACCCAGAGCTCTTCAGGCGATCGGACGGCGGGAGACATCTACTCTCATCAGCCTAGCGCCGGGGCCGCGTGCACCAGTCAGAGGGTGAGCGCCGAGGGCGTCTCCAGCAGCTCGCGGATCCGCGCGAGGAACTGCGCGGCTTCGGCGCCGTAGAGGATGCGGTGGTCGCACGCGAGCGTCAACGTCATGGCGTTGCGCGCGACCACTGCGCCCTCGCGCACGACCGCGCGCGGCGCCAGCACGCCAACGGAGAGGATGCCCGCCTGCGGCGGGTTGATGATCGCGGTGAAGCTCTTGACGCCATACATACCCAGGTTTGAAACAGTGAACGTGCCGCCGCCGAGCTCGGGAGGAGTGATCGCGGCACTGCGCACGCGGTCGGCCAGCGTGTGCGTCTCACGCGCTATCTCCCCGAGTGACTTCTCGTCGGCGTCGAATACCGTCGGCACCACCAGCGCGTTCTCTGCGGCGACCGCGACGCCGACGTTGACGCGTGAGTGCAGCTGCAGCCGTCCGTCGCGGTAGCTGCCGTTCGCGGTCGGGTGCTCGCGCAGCGCCAGCGCGCAGGCCTTCACCACCATGTCGTTGTACGTCGGCGCCTTCAGCTGCTCGCGCGCGCCCGGTGTTCCCGGCTCGCGCTCGTGCTGGGAGATCTGCTTGAGCTGCGCGCGCAGCTTCACGCACTCCTCCATGTCGACGTCGATCTGGAGCGTGAAGTCGGGGATCGTCGCCTTGGACTCGGCCATCCGGCGCGCGATCGTCTGCTGCGTCCGGGACAGCTCAACCGTCGTCGTCTCGCCCTTGGCCGTCATCACACCCTCGATGCCCGCCACGGGGGCCGCAGCCGCCGCCGGCGCCACCGCCGCGGTGGCAGCCGCCGGCCCCGAAGTCCCGGCGGACTCCGCGGCGACGCTTGCTGAGGCGGCCGACGCGAGCACGTCCGCCTTCACGATGCGTCCGCCGGGCCCGCTGCCCGTGAGCGCGCGCAGGTCGACGCCGCTCTCACCCGCGATGCGCCTGGCAAGCGGTGAGGCCTTGATGCGCTCGCCTGCCGGCGTCGGTGACTGCGCCTCGGGCGCAGCCTGCGACGGAGCCGGTGCTACGGGAGCACCGTTCGCCGCCGGGGTGGGGCTGTCCGGTCGCTCGCTAGCCGGCCCCCCAGAGGCCGGCCCCTCATCGTCTTTCGCCCCGGTTGCGCCCACGCGCGCGATCAGCTCGCCGACCGGCAGCGTGGCGCCCACGCCCGCGACGATCTCGAGCACGCCCGCCTGGTCTGACTCGTAGGTCATGGTCGCCTTGTCGGTCTCGATCTCGACGAGCTCCTCGCCGCGGGCGACCTCATCGCCGTCGGCCTTCAACCAGCGCAGGATCGTGCCCTCCTCCATCGTGTCCGACAGGCGCGGCATCACGAGCTCGGCCATCACGCGCCGCCGGCCACGGGCGTCGAGGTGCGGTTCAGCGTCGCCAGCACTGCCGCCACGACCTGCGGCTCGTGCGGGTAGGCGAGGTCCTCCAGCGGCTTGGAGTAGGGCATCGGCACGTCCGCCCCGGTCACGCGCTGCACGGGCGCGTCGAGATAGTCGAAGGCCTGTTCGGCGATCAGCGCGCCGAGGTTCGCGCCGACGCCGCCGTGCGGCCAGCCCTCCTCGACGATCACGCAGTGGTTGGTCTTGCGCACCGAAGCGAGGATCGTGTCGAGATCCAGCGGGCGCAGCGTGCGCGGGTCGATCACCTCCGCGTGCACGCCGTGCTCGCCGGCGAGCGTCTGCGCGGCGCGCTCGGCCGTCAGCGCCATCCGCGAGATCCCCACCACCGTCACGTCAGCGCCCTCGCGCACCATGCGCGCCTGCCCGAAGTGCACCAGGTGATCGTCGTCGTCGGGCACCTCGCCGCGCACGCCGTACAGCGACTCGTGCTCGATGAAGATCACCGGGTTCTCGTCGCGGATCGCGCTCTTGAGCAGGCCCTTCGCATCCGCCGCGGTCGCGGGCACCGCCACCAGCAGGCCGGGGATGTGCAGGAACAGCGCCTCGAAGCAGTGCGAGTGCGTGGGGCCCAGCTGGTGGCCGGCGCCCTGGGGCATGCGCACCACCAACGGCACCGTCGCCTGGCCGCCGAACATGTAGTGGATGTGCGCTGCATGGTTGACGATCTGATCGAACGCCAGCAGTGAGAAGTTGATCGTCATCAGCTCCACCACCGGGCGCAGGCCGGTCATCGCGGCGCCGACGCCGACGCCCACGATCGTGTTCTCCGAGATCGGCGTGTCGCGCACGCGCCGCTCGCCGAACTCCGCCAGCAGCCCGTCGGTGACCTTGAACGCGCCGCCGAACACGCCGATGTCCTCACCCATCAGGATCACCCGCTCGTCACGTGCCAGCTCCTCGCGCAGCGCCGCGTTCAGCGCCTCGCGGTAGCGCATCTGCGCCATCAGGCCGGGCTGCCTGCGTCGATCGGCGCGCCGGGTCGCTCGGCGCCGGGCGTTTCGCGGCCATCCTCGCCGGCGGCAAGCGCGTCGGTGAGCTGCTGGGGGATCTCGTCGTTGGCCGCGCGCTCCGCGCCCTGCGGCGGGGAGCCGCCGTTCTCGGCGGCGTCGGTGGTCGCCACCGAGTACAGGCCTCGCACCTCGCCTTCGAGCACATACACGTCGTCGTACAGCGACTCGGGCGCCGGGAACGGCGAGGCTTCGGCGAACTCCACGGCCTCGTCCACGCGTGCCAGCGCCCGCTCGTCGATGCGCAGGGGCTCTGACTCCTCGATCACGCCTTCGCGCACCAGCAGCTGCGCAAACGCCGGCAGCGGATCGCGCTCGCGCCAGTGCGCGACCTCCTCCTTCGTGCGGTACTGCTCCGGGTCGGCCATCGAGTGGCCGCGGAAGCGGTAGGTGATCGCCTCCACGAGCACCGGCTGGCGCTCCTCGCGCACGCGCCTGACCGCCTCCGTGAGCACCGCGTAGGTGTCGAGCACATCCATGCCGTCGCAGCGCATGCCCGGCACGCCGAGACTCTCGCCCTTGCGCTGCAGGTCGGTGACCGCCGAGTGGCGGCGCAGCGCGGTGCCCATACCGAACTGGTTGTTGGTGACCATGAACACCACCGGCAGCTTCCACAGCGCCGCGATGTTGAGCGTCTCGCCGAACGTGCCCTGGTTGGATGCGCCGTCGCCGAACGTGCACAGCGTCACCTCGTCGGTGTTCTTGTAGTCGCTCGCCAGCGCGATGCCGGCCGCAATCGGCAGGTTGCCACCGACGATCCCGTAGCCGCCCATGAACCGACGCGCGAGGTCGAACATGTGCATCGAGCCTCCGCGTCCGCCGGAGCAGCCGTCGACGCGGCCGAACAGCTCCGCCATGACGTTCTTCGGCGGCGTGCCGCGCACGATCGCATGGCCGTGCGAGCGATACGTGGAGATCAGGTAGTCCTCGTCGCGCAGCGCTCGCGCGCTGCCGACGATCGTCGCCTCCTCGCCGATCGACAGATGCAGGAAGCCGCCGACTTTCGCGCGCGCGTACATCTCGCCGGCGCGTTCCTCGAAGCGGCGGATCAACGTCATCGTCTCGAGCCACTCGCGTGCGTCGCCCGCCTCCGGCAGACGCGGCTCGGGCGGGCTTGGCGCGGGCGATGCTGGCATCAGTGCTCCACGGTACTCCAGCGGGCGATGAACTCCTCGGCCTCGAGCTGCGCCAGCTCCTCACGCAGTTCGCGCGCCAGCTTCGACGCGGCCCGCGGCGGGCGATCCCAGAACAACACCGCTTCGCCGCTGTCGATCTCGACCACCTCGATGTGGTCCACGCGCGCGGTGTCCGCCAGCAGCGCCGGCGCGCGCCCGCTGCGCGTGACGATCAGGCGGTAGGCGTGCGCGGCCCTCATGCCGAGCGCGGCCCCGGTTGGCGCACGGTCAGCTCGAACGCGCCGTCGACGGTCGCCTCGTTGGCAACGCTTCGCATCTGCGCGGCTGCGCGCTCGAGCAGGCCCTCGCCCGCGAACACGTGCTCGCCGACGACGATCGCGGGAACCTCGCTGACGCCTGCGCCGGCAGCCTCCGCCGTGGCTGCCGCGAGCCGATGCATGGTCGATCGCATCGCAGCGCCGCGCAGCACCGCCGTGGGATGCATCTCACACGCGGCCGCCGCAATCAGCACGTAGTCCTCCTCCTCGAGCGAGTGCCCGCCGGCGAACGCCTGGCGGAAGGCCGCCTGCGCGAACGGCACCGTGCGCCCGATCGACGCGGCGTAGGTCGCAACGCGCATCGCCAGCGAGCTGTCGAACGGGAACGGCTCGGGCCAGCGCAGTGGCTGCAGCTCGATCTCCCGCGCGCGCCGCTCGATCTCGGCGCGCTGCACGCCATGCTGCTCGCCCATCGATATCGGCCGCCACTCCGCCGGGCCCGGCAGCTCATGCAGCACACGCTCCGCGGCCAGATACGCCAGCGGGCTGGCGAGATCGAAGTAGAAGGCGGCCTGCGTGCGGGTCACCGTCCCCGGGCGCGTTCGCTTAGCCGTGAATGAGCCAGCCGTCGGCGGCGCGTCCCGCTTCCATGACGGCCTCGGACAGCGTCGGGTGCCCGTGGATGATGCGCGCGAGCTCCGGGAAGCCGCCCTCGAGCGCGCGCACGTTGACGAGCTCCTGGATCAGCTCGGTGGCGCGCGCGCCGACGATGTGCCCGCCGAGCAGCTCGCCGTACTTGCTGTCGCCGACGACCTTCACCAGGCCGGTGCGGTCGCCGTAGACGGTGCCGCCGCCGACTGCTCCGTAGGGCACCTTGCCGACGACGACGTCGTAGCCCTGCTCGCGCGCCTGCTCCTCGGTGAGACCGAACGAGCCGACGTTGGGCGTGCAGAAGGTCGCGCGCGGAATGTCGCCGTAGGCGATCGGGTGCGTGGGCAGGCCGGCGATCGCCTCGGCTGCGATCACGCCCTCGTCGGATGCCTTGTGCGCCAGCGCCGGCCCGTGTACGAGATCGCCGATCGCGTAGACGCCGGCTCGCGAAGTGCGCAGCGCGCCGTCCACCTGCACGAGGCCCCGCTCGCCGAGCTCGACGCCGGCCTCTGCAAGCCCAAGCCCCTCGACGTCGGCGCCACGCCCCGCGCAGATCACCAGGTAGTCGACCTCCGCTGCATCGTCCCCGGAGGGGGACTCGGAGCCGTAGGAGAAGCTAACGCGCGTCTCGCCCGGGTTCACGTCCGTCACTGGCGTGGCCGTGTGGACGCCGATGCCCTGGCGCTTCAGGCCGCGCTCGACCAGACGCGAGATGTCCGCGTCCTCGGTCGGCAGCAGGCGCTCGAGCGCCTCCAGCAGCAGCACCTCGCTACCGAGGCGCGCGTACGCCGAGGCGATCTCCGCTCCGGATGCGCCGGCGCCGACGACCGCCAAGCGTGCGGGCACCTCCGGCAACGCCCAGGCCTCCTCGGTGCCGATCACGCGCCCGCCGAACGGAACGCCGGGGATCGACCTCGGCACCGAGCCGGTCGCGAGGATCACGCTGCCGGCGCCGATCGCCAAGGGCTCGGCGTCGAATACGTCCGCCAGCACGTCGCCGTCGGCCGTCAGCTTGGCGTTGCCCGCGATCACGTCGATGCCGTTTTTCTTGAACAGCGCGCCGACGCCGGAGGTGAGCGTGGTGACGACCTTCGCACGGCGCGCCTGGATCGCCGCGTAGTCGATCTCAACGCCGCTCACTTTCAGCCCGAACTCCTCCGCCTCGCGCACCTCCGACAGCAGATCGGCCGAGCGCAGCACCGCCTTGGCGGGAATGCAGGCGTAGTTCAAGCAGCGTCCGCCGAGCTTGTCGCGCTCCACCACCGCCGTCTTCAAGCCGAGCTGCGCAGCGCGAATCGCGGCCACGTACCCACCCGGCCCGGAGCCGATGACGATGCAGTCGTATGAGCTATCGGGCATCGGGGCGCACACTATCGAAGCTCATCAGCGGTCCTGGCGTTCACCCGCCTGGAGGCGTCCCATCACGCGCACCAGCTTCCAGAACAACCAGCCCCCAAGGCAGATCGCCAGCAGGCAGGCACCCGCTGCGACGAGCGTCTCGGCCACGACCAGCGCGAGCGAGGTGACGATTATCTGGAACGCAAGCAGCGCCTCGAAACCGAGCACCGCAAGGTAGCGATGGCGGTACATGCCGAACGCGAGCGCCAGCAGGATCGCCGCGAGGAACAGCGCGCCGGGCAGCGAGCCGCCGCGACTGGCGAGGTCGTGGATCGTGAGACCGCCGATGAGCACTGCGACCGCCAGCACGATGCACACGCCGATGGCTACCAATAGCGCGGGGGGGCGCTCATCGGGGCCGAGCGGCACGAGCGCCGCACGCGCCAGCTCCTCGCGCTGCCCCCGCTCGCCCCCGGGCCGGCCTGCGCGCTGGCCGTCGTCGGCCATCGAGATCAGCGTTCCCCGGGCGGCGGCACGAGCTGTTCGCGAAGCGTCCGAGCAGCGTCCTCGGGATCCTCGGCGCCGGCGATCGCGCGCAGCACGCAGACCCTGGTGGCGCCCGCCTCGAGCGCTGCGCTCACGTTCGTCCGATCGAGGCCGCCGATCGCGAAGAACGGCACCTGCGCGTGTGCGGCCGCGTAGTGGATCAGCTCGACGCCCACGGCGGGGCGCCCGGGCTTGGTGGGCGTCTCGTGGATCGGGCCCACGCCGATGTAGTCGACCACGTCGGTGTCCACCGCGTCGATCTGCGCGGGCGAGTGCGTCGAGAGGCCGACCAGCAACTCCGGGCCGACGAGCTCGCGCACCTCCGCCGGCGGGATGTCGTCCTGGCCCACGTGGATGCCGTCGGCGCGCGCTTCGCGCGCCACCCACGGACGGTCGTTGACGATCAGCAGCGCTCCGAGCTCCTGGCACAGAACCCGTGCCGCATTCGCGATCGACGCGAGCTCCTCGTCCGGCATGCGCTTCTCGCGCAGCTGCACGATGTCGACGCCGCCGGCGATCGCCGTGCGCAGCAGCGTCGGCAGCTCGCGCCCATCGGGCGTGGCGGCGGTCACGAGATACAGGCGTGCAGCGTCGAGGCGCGAGCGGCGCTCGGCGCGTTGATCGTCGTCTGTCATCCGCCGGAAGTCTGGCAGGCCCGCGATCTCGCGCCGCCTCAGACGCGGGCGGCGGTCACGGCCGTGATCGCGGCTCCTGGCCGAATGGTCGATTCATGCCGGGGCCTCCGGCGTCTCTAGTAGCGTCGGTCCAATGCCTGGAACCCGCATCCTCGCGCGATCGCGCACAGCTCTGCTGGCTGCGGTGTGCTGTGCCGGCACGCCGCTGCTCGCTGCTCAGAACGCCGACTCCTCGACGCCTTCGGCATCGGCTGACAGCCTCTCCTCGCAGGAAGCGGCGCTGCTTCGGCACGACGACCGCGGCGTCTACGTCGCGTTCTGCCCGCCGGGCGAAGAAGTCGCGAGCATCGCCTCCAACCGATCGAGCCGCAGGCCACGCGCGAACGTGGCGGAGGCAAGCCACGCGGGCTGGCCCGCCGATCAATGCCTGAAGATGGACAAGGGCTCGCCCGGCATCGGCCACACGCTCGTGGGCCTCAAGCACGTCCACAACTGGCTGCTCGGCGGCTACGGCAACGACACGATCTACGGGGGCGACGCGGGCGACGTGATCTGGGGCGACTACCACCCCGAAGGACAGCCGGAAAGCGAGACTGACTACCTCCACGGGGGCGCCGGCAACGACTGGATCTACTCGAGCCACGGCTACAACGAGATCTGGACCGGAGCGGGCGACGACCACCTGGCGCTCGTCTACGGCCACGGCACGATCCACTGCAACGGGCCGGGCGTGAAGACCTTCGTGATGCGCTACCTGCCGCAGAACCGCCCGTGGACGCTGGTGGGCTGCACGCACAAAGTGCTCGTGCGCTACCGCGCCTGAAACGCAGGTCGCCGCTCGCCCGCGCTGTCGGTCGGGGCTAGCATCATCGCCATGGCCGAGGACCCTTCAATCGACGTGGTCGTGGTCGGCGGCGGCATCATCGGGCTGGCGATCGCCTGGCGCGCCCGCCAGGCCGGAATGTCGGCGACCGTGCTCGAGCGCGACCTCGCCGGGCAGGGCACCTCGCATGTGGCTGCCGGGATGCTCGCGCCGGTCGCCGAGGTTGAGTTCGGCGCCTCTGGCGGGCGCCTGCTGGCGCTCGGATTGCGCTCGCTGAGCATGTGGCCGGAGTTCGCCTCCGAGCTGGAGGCGGGCACAGGCCTCGACGTGGGGCTGTTGCGGACGGGCACGCTGCTGGCCGCGCGCGACGAGGACGACGCTCGCGAGCTCGAGCGCCAGCTCGACTTCCGCCGCTCGCTCGGGCTTGCGGTGCGACGTCTGCGGCCAAGCCAGGCCCGCGAGCTCGAGCCAGCCCTGGCCCCAACCGTGCGCCTCGCGCTGGAGGCACCAGACGACCATTCGGTCGACCCGCGGCGCGTGCTCGCGGCGCTCAGGCAGGCATGCGAGTCGGCTGGCGTGCAGCTGCGCGAGCATGCACCGGTGGCGCGCGTCGAGCTCGACGCTGACGGCAGGCAGATCACGGGTGTGAGCCTGCAGGACGGGGAGCGGCTGCCGGCCGGACAGGTCGTGCTCGCCGCCGGACCCTGGAGCGAGCGCATCGACGGGCTGCCGTCCGCCGCGGCCGTGCCGGTGCGCCCGGTCAAGGGCCAGATCCTGCGGCTGCGCGACCCCGCTGGAGCGGGGCTGCTGCGCCGGGTGCTGCGCTTCCGCGGCGGCTACCTCGTGCCGCGCGGCGACGGTCGCTACGTGCTCGGAGCAACGGTCGAGGAGCGGGGCTTCGAGTTGGCGCCGACCGCGGGCGCCGTGTACGAGCTGCTGCGCGACGCCCGCGAGCTCGTGCCCGGGATCAGCGAGCTTGAGATCGAGGAGCTGTCCGTTGGCCTGCGCCCGGGCACCCCCGACAACGGGCCCGCGATCGGGCCGGGGGCGGTGCGCGGACTGGTCTGGGCGACCGGTCACTACCGCAACGGCATCCTGCTCGCGCCCCTCACCGCCGAGCTCGTCGTTGGTGTGCTCACCGGCGCCGGCGCGGACGCGCTGCTGGCCGCGTGCGCGCCCGATCGCTTCACCGCCGCGAGGGCAGTCGCGTGATCCTGCTCAACGGCGAGCACTCTGACGTGCGCGCCGGCGAGACGGTCGCCGCGGTGCTCGTGCGCCTCGGCCTCGACGCGGACGCCCGCGGGGTCGCCGTCGCGGTCGACGGCGAGGTCGTGCCGCGCGCAGCCTGGGAGTCGTTCGCGGTGGCAGAGCATGCGCGTGTGGAGGTGCTCACCGCGATGCAGGGAGGATGATCTGGGTATGCACGAGACCGTGAGCACGAGCGCCGCCGGGGAGCTGACGATCGCCGGCAGGACGCTGCGCTCGCGGCTGCTGCTCGGGACCGGCGGCTTCCCGTCGCTGGAGCTGATGGCGGAGGCGATCGTCGCGAGTGGCAGCGAGCTGGTGACGGTCGCACTGCGGCGCGTGGATCCACACGCGCGCGGGTCGCTGATCGACGTGCTCGCCGATGCCGGCGTGGGGCTGCTGCCGAACACCGCCGGCTGTCACACGGCGCGCGACGCCGTGCTGACCGCGCGCATGGCGCGTGAGGCGTTTGCGACCGATTGGATCAAGCTCGAGGTGATCGGCGACGAGGACACGCTGCTGCCGGACGCGCCCGAGCTGCTGCACGCGGCCGAGGAGCTGATCGACGACGGCTTCGTGGTGCTCCCGTACACCACCGACGACCCCGTGCTCGCGCGCCGGCTGGCCGACCTCGGATGTGCCGCGGTGATGCCGCTCGGCTCGCCGATCGGCAGCGGCATGGGCATCCGCAACCCCTACAACATCGCCCTGATCCGCGAGGCGGTGAGCGTGCCGGTGATCCTCGACGCGGGCATCGGCACGGCCTCCGATGCCGCGCTTGCGATGGAGCTCGGCTGCGACGCGGTGATGGCAGCCTCGGCCATCTCCCGCGCTCAGGATCCCGTGGCGATGGCGCGCGCGATGCGCGCGGCCGTCGAGGCCGGCCGTCTGGCGCAGGGCGCGGGGCGGATCCCTCGTCGCCTGTATGCCACGCCGTCCACGCCAGATCAGGGGCTACCCGACTTCGGCGACGGCGTCGCCGGACTCAGTTGAGGACTTCGATCGTCCCGTTCATCGTCACCGGGTAGAGCGTGCACTCGTAGTGGATCACGCCGGGCTTTTCGGCCTTCAGCTCGAATGTGGCGCCTTCGCCGAAGTCCTTGGAGGCGAATCGCTGCGGGCCACCCTCGCTGGTGACGTTGCACTGCGTCGAGTCGTCGTTGGTCCACTCGAGCGTGCTGCCGACCTTCACCCTCACAGTGTCAGGCGTGATCGTGAAGTTGCGATAGACGATCTGCACCGTCCCGCCCTGCACGGGCGCCGACGGCGACGGCGAGGCGAACTTCGGCGTCGTGTCGACCTTGACCGTCTCCGCTGAGGAGTTGGCGCTCGCCGTCTTCGTGGCGCTCGTGCTTGCGGTACTGCTCCCAGCCGCAGGCCCGGTCGTGGTCGAGCTGGTAGCCGATGATCCACAGCCCGCAACGAGTGCAAGCAGAGCGCAGACGAGCAGCGCTGAGCGGCATTTGGCCATCGAGCTCGTGAGGCTAGCCTAGACTGGCTCGTCCATGGCACGCCATTTCCTCACCGGGGCCGAGCTGAGCGCCGCCGAGCTGAACGCGCTGCTCGATCGTGCGCTGGAGCTCAAGCGCGCGCCGCTCTCCTCGCAGGTGCTGGCCGATCGCAGTGTCGCGCTGATCTTCGAGAAGCCGTCGACGCGTACACGGGTCTCGTTCGAGGTGGGGATCCAAGAGCTCGGCGGCCACGCGGTCGTGCTGCGCTCGGATGAGCTGCAGCTCTCACGCGGCGAGGCGCCGCGAGACACGGCGCTGGTGCTCTCCCGGCACGTCGCCGCGGTGGGCCTGCGCACCGGCGCCGACGCGATCCTCGAGGAGCTGGCCACGTACAGCGCGGTGCCGATCGTCAACATGCTCAGCGCGCGCCATCACCCCTGCCAGGCGCTCGCGGACCTGCTGACGCTGCGCGAGGCATGCGGCTCGCTCGAGGGCCTACGGATCGCCTACGTCGGTGACGGCAACAACATCGCTCGCTCGCTCGGCGTGCTCGGAGCGCTGGCCGGCATGCACGTCGCTTTCGCCTCGCCCGTCGGCTACACGCTGAAGGGCGAGGAGGAGCTGCCGGCCGGAGCCTCAGGCACCGTCAGCTACCACTCCGACCCGCGCGAGGCGGTGCAGGACGCGGTCGCGGTCTACACCGACGTATGGGTGAGCATGGGCGATGAGAGCACAGCCGCGCAGCGTCGGCATGACCTGGCCGGCTACCGCATCGATGACGCGCTCCTCGACGCCGCAGCGTCGGGGGCATTTGCGATGCACGACCTGCCCGCGCATCCGGGCGAGGAGATCACCGCCGAGGTTCTGTATGGCGCGCGCGAGCACATCTGGGATCAGGCGGAGAACCGCCGCCACGCGCAGAAGGCGCTGCTCGAGCTGCTGGTGGGGCCTGCGTGAGCGTGGAGGCTCCCGCACGCCCGGAGGGCTCCCCGCGCCCGCAGCGTGGCGATGAGCTGGAACTGCGAATCGACTCGCTCGCATTCGGCGGCGAGGGCGTGGCGCGACTCGGCGACGGTGGCTACGTCGTGTTCGTCGCCGGCGCGATTCCTGGTGATCTCGTCCGTGCGGTCGTGCACAAGCGCAAGCGCAGCTATGCGCATGCGCGCACGCTGGAGGTGCTCGAGCCGAGCCCCGAGCGGATCGCGCCGACAGCCCTGCACCCGGGCGTGCCCTGGCAGGTGATCCCCTACGAGCGTCAGCTCGAGATCAAGCGCGGCCAGGTCGACGACGCGCTGCGGCGCATCGGCCGGCTCGACGGCTTCGAGCTGGAGGAGATCGTGCCCGCGTTGCAGCCATGGCGCTACCGCAACAAGCTCGAGTACTCGTTCGGCGAAGACAGCGATGGCGCGCACACCGAGCTCGTCTGCGGCTTTCACGCTCCCGCCGGCGGCAACCGGGTGACCCCGATCGAGGACTGCCTGCTCGCGTCCGAGCGCGGCAACCTCGCGCGCACCGTCGCGCTGGACTGGTGCCGCGCTCAGGGCCTGAGCGCCTGGGAGCGCAGCCGCGGCCCGCGGGCCGACGCCGAGGGTGAGGACGCGGTGCAGGCGCCGCGGCAGGGGCGCGCCGGACGCGGTGCACACAGAGGCCAGGACGAGCGGACCAAGCCCGCCGCGGACGGTCGCGCGCGCCTGCGCAACCTGGTCGTGCGCGAAGGCCGGCACACCGGCAAGCTGCAGGTCCGAATCGTGACCACCGACGGTGAGCTGGAGGCAGGCTCGCTGGCTGGGGCGCTCAGCCAGGCGCTCGGCGAGAGCCTGTCGGGAGTCCTGTGGACGCGCTCGCGCAGCGTCGCTGAGACAACCGCCGGCGGTGAGACCGAGCTCGTGTGGGGCGAGGCGGAGCTGCCCGAGCGGCTGGGCGAGCTCGATCTGCGAATCTCCGCCGAGGCGTTCTTCCAGACCAACACCGAGATGGCCGAGCTGCTGTACGGCATCGTCAGCGAGTACGCCGCGCTGGAGGGCTGGGAGCGCGTGTACGACCTGTACTCCGGGATCGGCACGATCGCGCTGACGCTCGCCCCGCGCGCCGGCGAGCTGTGGGGGATCGAGCTGATCGAGCAGGCTGTCGCGGACGCGATCGCTGGAGCGCGACGCAACGAGATCACCAACGTTCACTTCTTCGCGGGCGACAGCCGCACGGCGCTGCCCGAGCTGCTCGAGCGGGCCGGACGCCCCGACGTGCTGATCGTCGATCCGCCCCGCGCCGGCCTCTCCAAGAAGGTCGTCCACCGCATCATCGACGCTTCGCCAAAGCGCATCGTCTACGTCTCCTGCAACCCCACCACGCTCGCCCCCAACGCCGCCGAACTGGTGGAGGCCGGCTGGGTGCTGCGCAAGGTCCGCCCGGTCGACATGTTCCCGCAGACGCACCACATCGAGTGCGTCGCTCTGTTCGAGCGGGACGACGGCCGGCGCATCTCTGCGTCCTCGCTCGCTCGCGTACCGAAGCCGGGAGACACTCGCTCCGCTCGCATCCCCGTTTCGGCCAGCACGCCACGCTCGCTTCGTCCTTGAGCTGCTTGACCCTCGTCCCGCTCGACGGGAAATGGTGTCGTAGCCGGCTGCGAACATCTCGGGATGGCCAAGGACTTCAAGGCGTTCCTGTTGAGGGGCAACGTCGTCGACCTCGCCGTGGGTATTGTGATCGGGGTCGCGTTTGGAGCGGTCGTCACGGCGCTCGTGCGCGACCTGCTGACGCCGATCGTGGCGGCGATCATCGGCAAACCGGACTTCTCCACGCTGGCGTTCACGATCAACCACAGCAGGTTCGCCTACGGCGACTTCATCAACGAGCTGCTCGCCTTCGTGACGATCGCCGCGGCTGTCTTCTTCTTCGTGGTCCAGCCCGTCAACGCACTCATGGCGCGGCGCAAGACCGGCCTGGACACCGACTCTGAGACGCGGCCGTGCAGCGAGTGCCTCAGCGAGATCCCTCGCCAGGCGCGCAAGTGCGCGTTCTGCGCCTCGCCGCAGCAGGCCGCGGCCTGAGCAGAGTGGTTCTGCCATGCACGTCCGCTCCTACGCGCAGATTCCGCCGTTCACCACGCTCGATGGCTCACAGATCAGAGAGTGGGCGGGCAGGGTGTCCGCTCCGGCCCAGAACCAGAGCCTCGCCGAGGCGACGATCCCCGTGGGCGGTGCGACCACCGAGCACCTGCATCACAGCACCGAGGAGCTGTATCTCGTGAGCGCCGGACGCGGGCGGCTGATCGTCGACGGCGAGGAGCAGCTGATCGAGCCGGGCGACTGCGCGCTGATCCCGCCGGGCTCGAGGCACAAGCTGTTCAACGTCGGCGCTGAACCGCTGCGAATCATCTGCGCCTGTGCACCGGCCTACTCGGACGAGGACACCGAGCTGCTCGAGTGAGCGTCAGCCGCGGTCGCCTGGAGGGCGCCTGGCAGGCTGGTGCTGCGCTACGCCGGAGTGCTCGCATCCCGCGCTCGGGAACGCGCACGCGAGCGCGGCCGCACGGGCGAGTCCGGCCCGTCGCTGCGAGGCTGACGGTGTGCGTCCCTGCGGCCGGACGACGGCGACGCGATACACGCGTGGGCCCCGCAGCAGGAACACGTCCTCCTCGGCGGCTGCGTCGGGGTTGACCCAGGCGAGCGTGTGCGCCTGCGGCGGTTGCGGGGCCGATCCCTCGACGCCGTCGCGATGGCAGCGGGCGTTGCTCGCCTCCATGAAGAAACTGCGTGCCTGCGCGGAGTTGGCGAACATGAAGACATCGGCGCCGACGTCTTCCTGCGCCGATGTCAGCTGGGGGTCGACGGTCCAGCTGCGCATCTCGAAGCTGGCAGGCCACAGCCACTTTGCCGGTCTGCCCGAGTGAACCGCTGAGCGCAGGCCCGAGGGCTGTTCATCCGACCAGGCCTCTGCCGGCGTGACCGTGCCCCACGCGTAGCGCGCACGCGCCAGGGGCGCCATCATCTCGAGCAGCCCCGCATGCAGATCTTTGAGCTGGCTCACGGAGGCCTCCGTGAGTGGCGGTGTCGCGGGCATGCAGAGATGCCCGGAGGCGATCGCGTCGCCGGTCGAGGACGAGAACACGCGGACGTTCGAGAGCAGCGCGACGATCGACACGGCGAGGCAGGCAAGCAGCAGGCAGAGCCTGAGCCTGCCGCTCGTCCACCAGGGCGGTGGCGCGGGTGCGTCATCTGCGCCCTGCTCGCCGGTGTCCTCGTTTCGCGGGGCGGCCATCGCCTCCGTATCGGTTCTCGCTGCGCGCGCCTTGACGCGGCGGTCGGCAGATAGGCTTGCGAGCATGCGTGCAGCCACCATCCGCGACAAGGAGATCGTGATCGAGGAGCACCCCGATCCGGTCGCCCAGGCCGGCGAGGTGCTCGTCCGCGTGCGCGCGGCCGGCCTCAATGGCGCCGACATGATGCAACGGCGCGGCCTCTACCCGGCGCCGCCCGGCTCGCCGCAGGACATACCCGGGATGGAGGTCGCCGGCGAGGTCGCAGCGCTCGGCCCCGGAGCTGAACGTTTCGCGGTGGGCGACCGCGTGATGGCGATCGTCGGCGGCGGCGGGCAGGCCGAGCTCGCGACCGTGCACGAGCGCCAGCTGATGCCGGTCCCGGCCGCGCTGGACTGGCCGGCTGCCGGCGGGCTGCCGGAGGTCTTCATCACCGCGCACGACGCCCTGTTCACTCAGGCCGAGCTGCGCAGCGGCGAGCGCCTGCTCGTGCATGGCGGCGCCGGTGGGGTGGGCACCGCGGCGATTCAGCTCGCACGCGCCGTCGGCGCGAGCGTCACGGCGACGGTACGTCGCGACGAGCTCTCCGAGGCGGTCTCGGCGTTCGGCTGTGAGGTGATCTCGCCCGAGAGCTTCGCCGAGTGCGGCCCGTTCGACGTCGTGCTCGAGCTCGTCGGCGCGCCCAACATGGCCGAGAACCTGCAGGCGCTCGACGTCGGCGGGCGGATCGTGGTGATCGGCGTTTCGGCCGGCGCCAAGAGCGAGCTCAACCTGCTCGCGTTGATGGGCAAGCGTGCGCGCATCCACGGCTCGACGCTGCGCGCACGGCCATTGGAGGAGAAAGCGCTCGTCGCGCGGCGCCTCGAGCACGAGGTGCTGCCGCTGTTCGACTCCGGCCGGCTGCGGGTGCCGATCGCGGCGAGCTTCCCGCTGGATCAGGCGGCGGAGGCCTACGAGTCCTTTGCCGCGGGCGGCAAGCTCGGCAAGATCGTCCTCGTCATGTAGCTCCGCGATCAGTACGGCGGCTGCGCCGCGTACCAGTCGCCGAGCACGCGGAACGCCGCCCAGAAGTCGCGCTTGGCGTCCTGCTCGTCGAGCGAGTCGTCGATGCTCGGCACGTACAGCGCGTCGATTGTCGGCGTCAGCTGCTGGATCTCGCCGACCGTCTCATGCAGCTCGCGGGCGAGCGGGATCTCCATCTCGCCGAGCGCGCTGAGCGCCTCGGCTCCCATCACCACCACGATCTTCGGCTGCACGATCGCGACCTCTTCGACCACGCGCGAGACGCACGCGAAGTCCGCCAGCGAGGCGTCGCTGAGCGGGCACTTCACGCACAGCGTGCCGTACACCGCCAGCGGATCGATCGACAGCCGCTTCAGCGACTTCATCAGCGCGCCGCCCGCGCGCCCGTAGAACGCCACCCCCTCCTCGATCTCCGAGGGCAGCGCCGAGTACTTCAGCAGCATGATGTCCGCCTGCGGATGTCCCGACCCCAGCACCGGCATCAGGTTGCCGCGCGGGCAGTGCGGACACGCCTGCAGCTCACGCGTGAGCGTGTTCAGCTCGCGGATAGCGCGCTCGAGGTACTTCTCGCGAATCTCGTCATCGGTCACAGGCATCGACCCCGAGGGATTTGACGAGGCGTCGTCTTGTCCTTGAAGGTGCATCAGTACTTGCGCTTTCGCTGCCCGCGCCAAATCGGCTCCGGCGATCGCCTATCTCCGTCCACCACCGCCGTGAGAGCGGTTCAGTCGCTTCAGCCGTCGTGCCTTGCTGGCCCGTCGCGCCGAGCGCGGCGTGGCCCGTGTCTGCAGGAACTTCAGCGCCTGCACGTACAGCAGCGAGGACGGGCGCTTGAGGATCTCGGCGTCGCGCAGCGACTGCAGGAACTCCGCCGGCCCCTCGAAGTCACGCATGCGGATGCGCACCGAGCCGAGCCCCTGGGCGACATGCGAATCCGAGCCGGCGCCGGCGATGATGCGGTACTTGGCCGCAAAGCGCGCCGCCTCGTCGTTGAACGCCGGAATCGCAACGCGTGGGTTGAACACCTCGATCGCATCGACATCCTCGAGGATCCTCAGCAGATGCTCGTAGTCGGGCACCGAGTGCATGCGGTCGAACGGGTGGGGCACGTATACGACCCCGCCCTGGCGCTTGATCTCCGCGACCGTCTCCTTCAGGCTCAGCCCACGAGGGATCTTCTCCTTGATGAACAGGCCGATCACCTCGCCTTCGCCGTCGGTCTTGACCTCCTCGCCGACGATGACCTTCACGGGTGGGTGGGGACCAGATCTCATCGCTTGCGCGTTTGCCTCGAGCGCGCCCGAGATCTCGTTGTGGTCGGTCACCGCGATCGCTCCCAACCCCTGCTCGCGCGCGCTGGCAAGCAGCACCTCCACCGGCGTCGCGCAGTCACCGGAGTGGTCGGTGTGCATGTGCAGGTCCACGTCGATCAGCGGACGCGTCGAGAGTCGGCGGCGCAGCTCGGGATCGCCGTCGGCCGGGTGCCGTCGTGCCGCGAGCTCGCGGTAGATCGCCTCCAGCTCGCTCGCCGCGCCCCCGTCGTCGGCCACCAGCCGGTAGTCGCCCGGGAAGTGATGGGCCATCAGCTCGGCTGTCGCCGGCAGGCTCGCCGTGCGCGCGTCCAAGCGCCCAAAGAAGCTCTCGACGAAACGACGGGCCACCAGCGTCGAGAGCAGCCGCTCACTGGAGGAGTGAAACGAGCCGACGTTGAGCGCGCGCGAGTGGCGCAGCGCAGCGTTTGAGGTGCTCGGCGCGAACGGCTCGTGCACATGGACGAAGTCCAGCTCGACCGTGCTCAGCAGTTCCTCGACCGTGCGCGCCACATCGATCGGCAGCGCCGACGGTCGCCGGCGGGCAACAGCGCCGGTCGCGCCGCGAAGATCGAGCACCTCGCCGACAGCGATCACGCGCGGCGCGCCACGATCCGTTCCCTCCAGAAGTGATTGCGGGCTCTTCCTAGCGGCGCGCAGCGCCTTGCGCGAGGCGCGCACGCGCTCCTGCGATCGCGACGGCGCGAGGATCAGCACGCGGTGCCCGCGACGCGAGAGCTCGGCCGTGACCCGCTCCACGTGCGCGTTGACCTCGTTGTCCTCCGCCTCCCACGGATACGGTGTGACGTGGGCTATCGAGAAGGAAGCAGCCATCTAGCGCACGATTATCCCGCCTGTGGGCGCGCGGGCGGGATAACCGTCGTCGCCGGGCTACTTTGCGGCAGGCGCTTTGGGCGCGCGCGCTTTGGCGGCACGCGCCGGAGCTTTGCTCGCGGCCGGCGCCCGTCTGCCCTTCGCACGCGTGCCCGGCCGCCCGGCGTACTTGGCGATAAAAGCCTCGGTGTCCGTGCGCGCCAGCTCGTCGGGGCGCTGGTTGTGGGGCGACTTCATCAGGTAGGAGGACGGCCCGTCGAGCTGCCCGCTGACGCCGTGGTTGAGCGCGAGCTTGCAGCAGCGCACCGCGTCGATCACGATGCCCGCCGAGTTCGGCGAGTCCCACACCTCGAGCTTCAGCTCGAGGTTCAGCGGCACGTCGCCGAACGCCTGCCCCTCGACGCGGATGTGCGCCCACTTGCGATCGGTCAGCCACGGCACGTAGTCGGAGGGCCCGACGTGGATGTCGCCGGCCGGCAGCTGGTGGTCCATGATCGAGGTCACGGCGTTGGTCTTGGAGATCTTCTTCGACTCCAGGCGCTCGCGCTCGAGCATGTTGTAGAAGTCCATGTTGCCGCCCACGTTCAGCTGTGAGGTGCGCTCGATCTCCACGCCGCGCTCGGCGAACAGGCGGGCGAGCGTGCGGTGCACGATCGTCGCTCCCACCTGGGACTTGATGTCGTCGCCGACGATCGGCAGCCCGGCCTTTTTGAAGCGCTTGTCCCAGTAGTCCTCGCGAGCGATGAACACCGGGATGCAGTTGACGAAGCCGCAGCCCGCCTCGAGCACCTGCTCGACATACCACTTGGTCGCGTCCTCGGAGCCGACCGGCAGGTAGGAGACGACGACGTCGGTGTGCGTGTCGCGAAGGATCTTGACGATATCGGCGGTCTCGCCGGGCGCCTTCGTGATCTTCTCCTTGAGGTACTTGCCGAGGCCGTCATGCGTCATCCCGCGGTGCACCTTCACGCCAAGCTTCTTGGGCACCGCGTGGCTGCCCTTGGCGAACTTGATCGTGTTGTTCTGCCCGGCCCAGATCGCTTCGCCGAGGTCCTTGCCGACCTTGGTCGAGTCGATGTCGAACGCGGCCGTGAACTCGATGTCGCTCACGTGGTAGCCGCCGAGGTCCACATGCATCAGGCCGGGGACGCGCTGGCTGGGATCGGCGTCGCGGTAGTAGTGGACGCCCTGCACGAAAGAGGAGGCGCAGTTGCCGACGCCGACGATCGCGACCCTGACCTTGTCGGACTGGTAGCGCGCGGCGCCGTTGCTGGCATTGTCCCCGAAGGGGGAGGCCGCGCTGCGCGTTGCCGCACGTTTGTTGGAGGCCGCGCCGTTGCTGGTGGCGCGGGCGTTGCTGACGTTGTTATGTGTGCTCACTTTGAGGGGTTCCTTCCTAGAAGTTCGAGCTGAATACTCCGCCCGGCGCGTCAGGTCACACTGAGAGCTCGCGGCGGACGTGCCAGATGCGCTGCGCCACGGTGATCACGCTCAGTGCAGCCAGCACATACACGGCCGGCTGCAGCAGCTCGAAGTTGCCGAGCGAGGCGCCTCTGGCGAAGACCAGGCCGATCGCCAGGATCACGACGCGCACAGGGCGCGTGGCGATCCCCACCTTGCACTCCACGCCCAGCGCCTCGGCGCGCGCGCGGGTGTAGCTGACGATCAACGACGCCAGCACGGCAACCACCACCGCGGCGACGGCCACGCGGTTGCCGTGCAGCGCGAAGTAGCCCGCGACCGCCGTCAGCACGACGCCCTCCTCGATGCGATCGAGCGTCGAGTCCAGGAACGCCCCGAACGGCGTGCCCTTGCCCGACATGCGCGAGTAGCGCCCGTCGAGCGTGTCCATCACCGAGCCCACGATGAACGCGATTCCGCCGAGGAAGAACAGTCGCTCCCACACGAGCGCCGCAGCCACCACGTTCAGCACGAAGCCGGTCAGCGAGATCGCGTTGGGCGTCAGGCGCGACTCGATCAGCCGGTTGCGCACCAGCTCGCGACGCTGCCCCGCCCCGATCGGTGCGCGCGTGCGCGTGCGCCCCGCGCCGTAGGAGGCACGGCGGCTGCGACGCGACGGGCTGTGTTGTCTCGGGGCTGGCATTCGCCTTTGTGCCCTAGCCGCTCGCGCTCAGCTGCGGGCTGGAGACGCTCGAGAAGCGCCATGCGTGCGGGCGCGCGCGTGCCATCCAGGTCGCCGCGTAGGCAGAGGTCCCCGCTGTCAGCGCGCCGAGCAGCGCGTCGATGATGAAGTGGTTGGCGGTGACGATGATCACGAACGCCATCAGGAACGGGTACAGCATCCACAGCACTCGTGCCACCCGCCAGCGCACCAGCCGCGCAAGCGTCCAGCCGATCATCAACGCGAACGCCACATGCATCGAGGGAACCGCCGCGTACAGGTTGGTGAGCGCGTTCAGCGACGCCGAGTGTGCGTCCACGTGCACGCCCGTGACATCGCCCACCGTGTCGACGAAGCCCCACTCGGGCATGAAGCGCGGCGGCGCTGTCGGGAAGGCGGCATAGCCGGCGAGCGCGATCGCCATCGCGACCATGAACATGTTGCGCACGAAGTAGAAGTTGCGGTTGTGGCGCAGGTACAGGTAGACGAGCGCAGCCACCGTCACGGTTGTCTGCGCGTTCACGTACAGCCAGCTGCACAGGACCATCAGGAAGTGGCTGCCCGACGCCCACGCCTGGATCGACGGCTCGACGAACACGTGCAGCGTGCGCTCCAGCGAGATCAGGTCGCGTGCGTGCGCGAACGCGGCGTTCGCGTCACCCTCGACCAGCCCCCGCACCAACCGATAGGCGAGGTAGGCGGCGGCAAAGAGAGCTACCTGCCGCAGCACGTCGAACCATCCGTGCGGCAAGACGCGCCTTTGCAGGAGGCGAGCGCGTTCGACCATCAACCCGGTAAGCCTAGACGATGCTCAACTGCAGCGAGGCGCATCGCTGAACACACGCGCCAGCGAGAAGCGGATCACGAGGTGAAAGCTGCCCGCGCGGCGTGCTTGGACCGTGGTCCATTCCTGCGTCGCGCGGGTCACGCAGCCGCTGCCGCTCGCGAGCGCCCAGTACGGCGTGAAGCGCACCCGCAGCGTGTAGGCGCCGGGACGTGGCGCGTACAGCGTCAGCGAGTCGCTGCTCGCGCTCGTCAGCACCGCGGGCGCCTGTGCGAGCGGGCTGGCGTCGAGCACCGCGAACAGGCGCCAGTGGCGCGAGCGCCAGACTTCGCGCAGGTAGGAAGGCGGCCCAGCTCGCAACAGGCCCGCCTCCGCGTGGGCTGAGTAGTCGAGCGGCGCGTCCGGCAGCGCGACATAGGAGATCGCGTTCGCCGACAGCCACGCTCGATATCGCGCCGCTGTCAGCGGCTTGGATTCTTCGTAGAAGAGCCCGTTGCGGAAGGTGTCCAGCTGGCGCTCCCAGCCACGGGCGATCATCACGTGCACGGCGACGTAGCGCGCCTCCCAGTGATCGGCCGTCGCGACCACCTCGATGCGTGCCGGGCGCGCGTCGTAGCCGACACCGAGCGCATGCAGCTCGCTGACGAGCGGCGCGTAGTAGGACGCGTTCACCGACGGGTTGGAGAGCGTCGAAGCGAAGTCGGTCACCGGTGCGGTCGCCTGCCAATAGAGCAGGAACGGCGCCAGCACGAGCAACAGCCGTCGGCGCCAACGCGACGCGCCGACGAGCGCAAGCGCCGCGACCGGCCCCGCCGCCTGAGCACCGAGGCGATCGACGTTGCCGCCGACAGCCGTCGGCAGGACGTAGGAGCCGATCAAGGCGAGCGCATACAGCCACACTCCAAGCCTCAGCACGCGCGCCGGGACCTGTGTGTCCAGCGGCTTGACCAGCACCGCGACCACCAGCACGCCCACCAGGTCCGGATAGAACGCGGAGGCGGCGAACGGCTGCGTGCCCCCTTCCGGAAACGCGATCGTCAACGCTCCGATTGGTGCAAGCGCCGCGATCGTCAGCGCGACGGGCCATGTGCGCGCCGGACCGCTCAGCGCCCAAGCGAGGAACGCCAGCGCCAGAAACGCACCCGCCACCGGGCTCGCCAGGGCGGTGAGCACGCTCATGCCGAGCGCCAGCAGCAGATGCTTGCGGCGGGCCAGCAGCAGCGCACCGAGGCCAATCGCCAGCCCGAGGTCGAACGGCACGCGGCTGGAGAGCAGCGCGACGGATGCGCCGAGCGCGAACCAGGCGGCCGCGATGCGGGTCGCGCGCGACGAGAAGCAGCCGTCGATCAGAAGCGCGAACAGCGCCGTGGCCGCCACCATCGCGATCGCCGCCAGCGGCTGCGGCCCGATCAGCGAACCGAGCGCCGGCGCCAGCAGTGAGTAGGCGAGCAGGTGATGGCCGCCGTACCAGGAGTTGTCCCACAGCGTGAACCCCGCGCTCGAGAACAGGCTGCTGCGGTAGCTCGCCGCCGCGAGGTCGGGACTCTGCGGCGCGAGGATCAGGTAGACGATGCCGAGCGCCGCCGTGATCGTCCAGGCCGGCGGCAGGCGGAGCCCGCGCACGTGATCGCTCACCGCGGACACCCGGCGAGGATATAGGGGTGCTTGGCGCCGCGGGCCTCCTCAGCGGCCCGCCTGCGGCTACCGTTGGCGCGTGCCACCGATCGCCACGCGCCGCCCAGCGAAGGCGTCCGCTGAGACCTGGGCGCCGCCCACACGTGCACGCGTGGTGAGGATCCGCGAACGGCTGCGGGAGGTCTACGGCATTCCGCTGATGCGCCCGCACGGCGACCCGATCGCCGAGCTGGTGCTGACCGTGCTCTCGCAGTCGACCAACGACCGCAACCGCGACGTCGCCTACCTGCGCCTGCGCGAGCGCTTCGCATCCTGGGAGCAGGTGCGCGACGCGCCGGTCGCCGAGGTCGAGGAGGCGATCCGCCCGGGTGGCATCTCGAAGGTGAAGTCGGCCCGCATCCAGGCGATCCTGTGCGCGATCTCCGCTGAGCCGTGCCCGCCCGGCATCGCGCCCGCCGCAAGCATCGACGGTGAGCTCTCCCCCTGCGGGGACGATGCGCTGGACTGGCTCCCAGACGCGCCGATCGAGCACGCACGCGACTATCTCGTCGCGCTGCCCGGCGTCGGGCGCAAGACCGCCGCGTGCGTGCTGCTGTTCGCATACGGGCTGCACGACGTGCCCGTCGACACCCACGTCTCGCGTGTGGGCATGCGCCTGCGCCTGCTGCGCCCCGGCGCGCCGTTCGAGCAGCTCCACGACCAGATGCTCGCGCTCACCCCGCCCGGCCAGGAGCTCGAGCTGCACGTCAACCTGCTGCGCCACGGGCGGCGCACCTGCCACGCGCGCTCGCCCGCATGCAGCGAATGCGCGCTCGCCAGGATGTGCCCCAGCCGCGACGAGTTCCTCAGCTGAGCGCTCGCGTCAGCCGCGCGGCAGCACGGCAAAGGCGATCACCGCGTACTGCAACGCCGCCGCCACCAGCACGAGCGTGTGGAACACCTCGTGGTAGCCGAACACCTTCGGCCATGGGTTCGGCCGGCCGCTCGCGTACACCACCGCTCCGATCAGGTACAGCACGCCGCCGCACGCCAGCCCGCCCGCACCCAGCCAGCCGATCGCGGATGGCAGCTCGCCGAAGATCGCCGCGGTGACCAGCCCGAGCGCCACGTACACGCCCGCGAACAGCCACTTCGGAGCGTCGATCCACAGCAGCTTGAAGATCACACCGCCCAGCGCGCCGGCCCACAGCACGATCAGGACGGTGCTCGCGAGCGAGCCCTTCAGCGCCAGCAGCGCGACCGGCGTGTAGGTGCCGGCGATCAGCACGAAGATCATCGAATGGTCCAGCCGCCGCATCCAGCGCCGCGCGCGCGGGCGCCAGGTGACGCGGTGGTACAGCGCGCTCGTGCCCAGCAGGCCCGAGACCGCGCCCGCGTAGATCGCGGCTGCCACGCGGGCGCGTCCATTGGAGGCCGCGAGAATCAACGCGACGCCGCAGACGAGCGATACGAAGAACCCGTACTCGTGCAGGACCCCCCGCAGTCGAGGCTTCAGAGGCCCCGACGGGACCATGTTCATAGCTAGACGGTAGCGCTCCGTGGACGTCAGGGGAAGCGCATCCAATACGGACGCGGCGCAGGCCGAGGGCGGCAGCTCAGCTCGGTGCCGAGGCGGCAGCGTCGCCCTGCAGCTTCGCGCGCGCTCGCTCGGGTGTGACCGTGACGACGTCCCACGCCAGCCCCACGCGCGCCAGTCCCAGGATCAGCCAGCCCGACGGGTCGAGCTCATACCAGCGCAGGCCGTGGAAGGCCGACTGCGGGAACGCATGGTGATTGTGGTGCCAGGCCTCGCCGAGCGACGGCAGCGCCAGCCAGAAGACGTTGGTCGAGTGGTCGTCGGTCTCGAAGCGACGGCTGCCGAAGAAGTGGCAGATCGAGTTGATGCTCCAGGTGATGTGGTGCACCAGGAAGATCCGCACGAGCCCCGCCCACAACAGCGCCGACAGGCCACCGTCGACGAGCGAGCCGCCGCTGAGCGCGAAGCCGAGCACGAACGGCAGCAAGACGCTGCCGAGCGCGATCAGCGGGAAGCCGCGGTTGATGCGACGCATCGTCGGGTCTTCGACCAAGTCCCGCGCGTAGCGTTTCGAGGATGCCTGGCCGTGTGTCTCGAACAGCCAGCCGACGTGCGCGTGCCACAGGCCTGAGGCCATTCCGCGCAGGCCCGCGCCATGCCCCGCGTGCGGGCTGTGCGGGTCGCCCTCTTCATCGGTGAAGGTGTGGTGCTTGCGGTGATCGGCCACCCAGTCGATCACCCCGCCCTGCAGCGACATCGAGCCCAGGATCGCAAGCGTGTAGCGCAGCCACGGGCGGGTTTGGAAGGCCCGGTGTGTGAGCAGGCGGTGGAAGCCGACGGTGATGCCAAGTGCGCTCAGCAGGTACATGACCGCGAAGATCGCCAGGTCGCGCGGCCCGAGGAAGTGGTCCCAAAGCACCACCGCCGCCGCGATCACCCCCAGGAACGGGATCACGACCGCGGCGATGTTGGCGTTGCGCTCGAGGCGGGTCACTTACCTTCGTCCTACCCGCGCAGCAGATGGCCGTTACCGCGTTCCCCCCGTTTGGGGGGGTGGGCGCCGGCCGCTGGCACCGCCGGGCCGAGCCACAGGCCGCTGCCGCAGCACGCGCTCAGGCGGCAGCGAGCGGCGGAGGGCACTTGACGCCTGGCAGGAAATCTGCCATACTCACGCTTAGATTTATAAAGCTTATTAGAAGGAGCATTGAGGAATGGCCAAGACCATAGGCATCGACCTCGGCACGACGAACTCGTGCATGGCGGTCCTGGAGGGCGGCGAGCCGACCGTCATCGAGAACTCCGAGGGTGGACGCACCACCCCGTCAGTCGTCGCGTTCACCGCGTCCGGCGAGCGTCTCGTTGGCACCGTCGCCAAGCGCCAGGCTGTCACCAACCCGCAGAACACCGTCTTCTCGATCAAGCGCTTCATGGGCCGCAAGGAGGCCGAAGTCAAGGAGGAGGAGTCGATCGTGCCGTACAAGGTCGTCTCCGGCCCCAACGGCGACGCACGCGTTGAAGCCGGTGGCGAGCAGCACTCACCGCCGGAGATCTCAGCGATGATCCTGCAGAAGCTCAAGACCGACGCGGAAGCCTATTTGGGCGAGTCCGTCGACGGAGCGGTGATCACCGTCCCCGCGTACTTCAACGACGACCAGCGCCAGGCCACCAAGGACGCCGGCAAGATCGCCGGGCTCGACGTCAAGCGCATCATCAACGAGCCCACCGCCGCATCGCTGGCCTACGGGCTCGACAAGGAGTCAGACCAGACGATCCTCGTCTTCGACCTCGGCGGCGGCACCTTCGACGTGTCCGTGCTGGAGATCGGCGACGGCGTCTTCGAGGTCAAGTCCACCGCCGGTGACAACCACCTCGGCGGCGACAACTTCGACAAGGCGATCGTCGACTGGCTCGTGTCCGAGTTCAAGAAGTCACAGGCGATCGACCTCAGCGCCGACCCGATGGCGCTGCAGCGCCTGTACGAGGCCTCCGAGAAGGCCAAGATCGAGCTCTCCACCACCCAGGAGACGCAGATCAACCTGCCGTTCATCACCGCCGACGCCTCCGGGCCCAAGCACCTCGACACCCGGCTGACACGTGCCAAGCTCGCGGAGCTCACCTCCGACCTGCTCGACCGCGTCGTCGCACCGGTTCGTCAGGCGATGGACGACGCCAAGAACAAGGGCGTCAAGGAGATCGAGCACGTCGTGCTCGTCGGAGGCATGACGCGCTCGCCCGCAGTCCAGGAGAAGGTCAAGGATCTGACCGGCAAAGAGCCACACCGCGGGGTCAACCCCGACGAGGTGGTCGCGGTCGGTGCAGCCATCCAGGCCGGCGTGCTCGCCGGTGACGTCAAGGACGTGCTGCTGCTCGACGTCACCCCGCTGACGCTCGGCATCGAGACCAAGGGCGGCGTGATGACGAAGCTGATCGAGCGCAACACCACGATCCCAACCCGCAAGGGCGAGGTCTTCTCGACCGCCGAGGACAACCAGCCGTCGGTGGAGATCCACGTGCTGCAGGGCGAGCGCGAGATGGCTCAGTACAACAAGTCACTCGGCAAGTTCCAGCTCACCGGCATCCCGCCGGCGCCGCGAGGCATCCCGCAGGTCGAGGTCGCCTTCGACATCGACGCCAACGGCATCCTCAACGTCTCCGCCAAGGACCTCGGTACCGGCAAGGAGCAGAAGATCGAGATCAAGGCCGGCTCCGGGCTCTCCGACGACGAGATCAAGAACATGGTCTCCGACGCCGAGTCCCACGCCGAAGAGGACCGCAAGGCGCGCGAGCTCGCTGAGGCGCGCAACACCGCAGAGAACGCCGCCTACCAGGCCGAGCGCCAGCTCGTGGACCTGGGCGACCAGGTCGACGCGGACTCCAAGTCCCGCATCGAGGAGGCCATCAAGGAGGTGCGCGAGGTGCTCGAGTCCGAGGACCCCGCCACGATCAACGCCAAGGCCGAGGCCCTGCAGACAGCGTTCCACGCCGTCTCCGAGGCGATGTACCAGCGCGCGCAGGAGCAGGCCGCTGCCTCCGGCAACGGCGCATCGGCCGACAACGGCAGCTCGGAGTCCTCGGATGACGAGGACGTCGTGGATGCCGAGGTCGTCGAAGAGCCCCAGGCATAGGCGGCGCGATGACAGACATCGGTCAGATACTCGACCCAATGGACCCAGCCCACCAGTCCCCCGGCGCCTCACAGGCGCCGGGGGGCGGGCCGTCCGCACCGCCGGCGCACGACGGATCGCACCACGATGGCGCGCACGACCCGAGCGCCCACCTGGACGAGGCCGCGGCGATCGAGGGCGAGCTGGACGAGCTCGTCAAGACCGCCAAGCAGCGCGACGACTACCTTGCGCTGGCGCAGCGCACCCAGGCTGATTTCGAGAACTACCGCAAGCGCGTTGCACGCGACGCCGCTGCCGCGCGTGACCGTGCGGTCAGCTCGCTGGCCAAGGAGCTGCTGCCGGCGCTCGACAACCTCGACCGGGCGCTCGAGGGCGCCGCTGAGGACGACCCGCTGCTGCAGGGGGTGCGCCTCGTGCGCAACGAGCTCAAGGCCGCGCTCACACGCGCCGGCATCGAGTCCTTCAGCCCGCTCGGCGAGCAGTTCGACCCGTCCGTGCACGAGGCCGTCGCCACCGCCCCGCAGCAGCCCGGCGGCAGGCCGAGCGGCACCGTCGTCGAGGTCTACCAGGACGGCTATCGGCTGGGCGAGGGCATCCTCCGTCCCGCGCGCGTGGTCGTGGCCGCTTAGGAAGGCCCAGCCAGATGGCAACACGACCCGACTACTACAAGACGCTCGGCGTCGAGAAGAAAGCGACGCCCGAGGAGATCAAGAAGGCCTACCGCAAACTCGCGCGTCGGTACCACCCCGACACCAACCCGGACGACAAGCAGGCCGAGGCGCGCTTCAAGGAGATCTCCCAGGCGCACGACGTGCTCGGCGACCCCGAGAAGCGCAAGCAGTACGACAGCGGCTCAGGACCGTTCGCGACCGGCGCCGGCCCCGGGGGCGGCTTCGGCGGCTTCGGCAACTTCGACTTCGACGGCTCCTCGATGGGCGACATCCTCTCCAACCTGTTCGGCGGCTCCGCCAGCGGACGGCGCGTGCGCACCAAACCACGCGGTGAAAAAGGCGCCGACCTGGAGGCGCACGTCACGATCACCTTCGACCAGGCGGTCGCCGGTGCGCAGGTGCCGCTGCAGGTGCCGATGCACGCCACCTGCCCCACCTGCCACGGCACCGGCGCCAAGCCGGGCACCGCGCCGAAGGTGTGCCCGCGCTGTGAGGGCCGCGGCATCGAGACCCAGGGCCAGGGGATGTTCTCGATCTCCCAGCCCTGCTCGCTGTGCGGCGGCACCGGCACCGTCATCGAAGATCCCTGCCCGACCTGCAACGGCGCCGGCGCCGTGCGCACCGTCAAGAAGCTGCGCGTGAACATCCCCGCCGGCGTCCGCGACGGCAGTCGCATCCGCCTCGCCGGCAAGGGCGAGCCCGGTCGCAATGGCGGGCCCCCGGGCGACCTGTACCTGATCACCAACGTCGAGCCTTCACCGCTGTTCACCCGCAAGGGCGACAACCTCGAGGTCGAGGTCCCGCTCACGATCCCCGAGGCGCTGCAGGGCGCCGAGGTGAAAGTGCCGACCCTGAACGGGACCAAGACCCTGCGCGTGCGACCGGGCACGGCGCACGGAACCGTGCAGCGCCTGCGCGGCGAGGGCCCGCCGAAGCTCGGAGGGGGGCAGGGGGATGGGACTCGAGACAAAGGCGACATCCACTATCGCTTCGTGATCGACGTACCCCAGAACCTCAGCAAGGAGCAGCAGAGCGCCGTCGATGAGCTCTCGAAGGCGTTCGGCGGCGACCCGCGTGCGGGGCTGTTCGCAAACAACGGCGCAGCGGCCGGCGACGCGGCGGGAAAGGCGGCCGACGATGGCTCCTAAGACGACCACGATCACGCTCGAGACCAACCGCGGCGTGTTCATGATCTCGGTCGCCGCGCAGCTCGCGAACATGCATCCGCAGACCCTGCGTATGTATGAGACACGCGGGCTGATCGAGCCACAGCGCTCGCCCAAGGGCACGCGCCTGTACTCCCAAGAGGACGTCGAGAAGCTGCGGCGCATCCAGGAGATGACCGCCGAGCTCGGCCTCAACCTCGCCGGCGTCGAGCGCGTACTGCGCCTGGAGCAGGAGATCGAGAGCATGCAGCAGCGCATCGAAGCGATCGAGCTCGAAGCGCTGCAGGCGCAGGTGCGCCTGGCCAATGAGCTCGAGGAGGTGCGCCGCTCGTTCCGCGCCGAGCTCACCGTTCCATATCGCGGCGGCCTCGGGCTGGTGCGCGCGGCCGACGCCCGTTCTCCCTTTCGAAACTCCCCGAAGAGGTCCTAGTGCAACCCGATCGCTTCACCGTCAAGTCCCAGGAAGCGCTCGCGGCCGCGGCGCGCCTCGCGCAGCAGCGCGCGAACCCGCAGGCCGTGCCAGTGCACCTGCTCAGCGCGCTGCTCGACGGCGACGGCACTACCGTCGCAGGCGGCGGCGACACGGCCGCGAGCACGCCCGGCGGCGTGGTGCTGCCGGTGCTCACCAAGCTCGGCGTCGAGCTGCCCGCGCTGCGCGCGGAGACCGCGCGCGCGCTGGAGGAGCTGCCGCGCCTGTCCGCGAGCTCATCGCCGCCGGCGACCGTGCCCTCCAGCGAGCTCACCGCCGTCATCCAGGCCGCCGAGGGCGAGGCGCAGGCGCTGTCCGACCAGTACGTCTCAACCGAGCACCTGCTGCTCGCCCTCGCTGGTGACTCCGGCCGCGCCGGCGCCGCGCTGCGTGCCGTGGGCGCCAGCCGCGAGCGGCTGCTGCAGGCGCTCTCCGAGGTGCGTGGCTCGCACCGCGTCACCGACCAGAACCCCGAGGAGAAGCTCGAAGCGCTCGAGCGCTTCGGGCAGGATTTGACCGAGGCCGCCGAGCAGGGCAAGCTCGACCCTGTGATCGGCCGCGACGAGGAGATCCGCCGCGTGATCCAGGTGCTCTCCAGGCGCACCAAGAACAACCCCGTGCTGATCGGCGAGCCCGGCGTCGGCAAGACCGCGATCGTCGAGGGACTTGCACAGCGGATCGTCTCCGGCGACGTCCCCGACTCGCTGCGCGAACGCCGCGTGATCGCGCTCGACATGGGCTCGCTGATCGCCGGCGCGAAGTACCGCGGAGACTTCGAGGATCGCCTCAAGGCGGTCCTGAACGAGGTCTCCGAGGCGCAGGGCAATGTGATCCTGTTCCTCGACGAGCTGCACACGATCGTTGGCGCCGGCGCCGCCGAAGGCGCGGTCGACGCCGCCAACCTGCTCAAGCCGATGCTCGCGCGCGGCGAACTGCGCGCCGTCGGTGCGACCACGCTCGACGAGTACCGCAAGTACATCGAGAAGGACGCCGCGCTCGAGCGCCGCTTCCAGCCGGTGATGGTCGGCGAGCCCTCCGTCGCCGACGCGATCGCGATCCTGCGCGGCCTCAAGGAGCGCTACGAGGTCCATCACGGCGTGCGCATCCAGGACAGCGCGCTGATCGCCGCCGCAACGCTCTCGGATCGCTACATTGCCGACCGCTTCCTGCCCGACAAGGCGATCGACCTGATCGACGAGGCGGCATCCGGGCTGCGCATCGAGATCGACTCGCTGCCCACCGAGATCGACGAGGTCGACCGGCGCGTGATGCAGCTCGAGATCGAGCTCACGTCGCTGAGCAAGGAGACCGACGAGGCCTCAGCCGAGCGCCGCGAGGCGATCGAACGCGAGCTCGCCGAGCTGCGCGAGCAGTCGGCCGGCATGAAGGCGCAGTGGCAGAGCGAGAAGCAGGCGATCCAGGGGATCTCCGAGCTAAAGGAACAGCTCGAGCAGGCGCGCATGGAGGCCGAGCGCGCGCAGCGCGACGCCGACCTCGAGCGCGCATCGAAACTGCTCTACCAGGACATCCCCGAGCTCGAACGCCAGCTGTCCGACCGCGAATCCAGCGAGGACGCCGCCGAGGCGGGGGCACGTGAAACCGGAGGGGTGGGTGGGCCTCTATTCCTGAAAGAGGAGGTCGACGCCGACGACGTCGCCGAGGTCGTCGCGCGCTGGACCGGCATCCCCGTCAGCCGCCTGCTCGAGGGCGAAACCGAGAAGCTGATCCACATGGAGGACCGCCTGCACGATCGCGTCATCGGCCAGGACGAGGCCGTCGAGGTGGTCGCGAGCGCGATCCGCCGCAGCCGCGCGGGCCTCGCTGACCCCAACCGCCCGATCGGCAGCTTCCTCTTCCTCGGCCCGACCGGTGTCGGTAAGACCGAGCTCGCCCGCGCACTCGCCGAGTTCATGTTCGACTCCCAGGACGCCATGATTCGCATCGACATGTCCGAGTACATGGAGAAACACTCCGTCTCG
>Ga0182024_10000748_pt1 | contig 84798 bp, 73 predicted proteins | sample P32metaG_FD_120480 | JGI IMG/M metagenome (GOLD analysis project Ga0182024, IMG submission 120480) | Permafrost microbial communities from Stordalen Mire, Sweden - P3-2 metaG (Illumina Assembly) | ecosystem: Environmental > Terrestrial > Soil > Wetlands > Permafrost | place: Sweden: Stordalen... | reverse complement strand
TCGTCGAGATGGTTAACCCGTGAACTTCGGGGCGGCAACGACGGCCACGGCCCCGAGGATTCTCACGACAGTGCGACTCGCGGTTTGCCAAACCGCGAGTCAGCACCGCTGGGCCCGAGTCGGGCCTAACCTGTGAACCGGGGCGTGATCAGGATCGCTGCCGGTGCCGGCACGCCGGGCATTTGGACTTCGACGGCTCCGACGTCGCAGGTCGGAGCGCCGGCGTCGGGACGAGGAAGCCCCCGTTCGTCGGTGGTGATGCCGGCGGCTTGACACGCCGGAACTGGGATCGCGTCGACGAGGGGGCTTCCAGAGAGCGGAAGTCGGGTCGGCGCGGGTCCGCCGTTGTTGGCGAGGGAACCGAGCATTGGGTCGCCGGCGTCTTGGCGGTCGCCGGGGCCGGTCAGGTCGCACGAGCTGTCGTCGGAGAAGCTAAACGAGCTGCTCGTGGGATGAGACGCGAGCGTGCAGTTGGACCCGCCGCCGTGGGCGAGGGCGACCACCGACCCGAAGCTCGTCAGACCCGTCGAGCCGAGGATGGATCCGAACAGGCCCACATTGGCGCCCATTGGAGCCGTGTTCTCCACGATCGTTGAGTAGACGGCGTCAACGTGGGCTGCCGCGACGGCGCCGCCCATGGTGGACGCGGTGTTGCGGGTGAGCGTGGCGTTCGTCGTAGTGATGGGGGGAATGCCACCGGCGACCGCGACCCCGATCGCGCCGCCCCACCCGACGCCGCTCACCGGTGCCGTAGCACTGTTGTCATTGAAGGTCGAGCTGCTGACGGCGATCGGAGGCGCGGTCGTGCCGAAGACACCGCAGCAGCTTGGAAGCGATATGGCGCCACCGCTCGCCAAGATCTCGCCGGTGGCGCTGTTATGGGCAAAGACCGAGTTCGTCACCGTGGTCGAGGTTGGGATCCCATCGGCGCTGATCGCGCCGCCGTAGGCCCAGGTGTGTGGGGCCGAGGCGGTGTTGTCGCTGAATGTTGAGTTCGTCACGGTGACCGGGCCACCGAATGGCGGTGTGAAGAAGACAGAGGAGTCGATGGCGCCGCCATGGGCCCCGATCCCGGAATTCACCGGCCCCGGGATGGGAGCCGTAGCCGTGTTACCGGTGAAGGTCGAGTTCTCGACGGTGACTGGGTTGTCGGCATGGATCGCGCCACCGAGCACGTCGCCACAGCTCCCGGGCGTGCTCAGGCAGCTCGGGTCCGCGGATCCAAGAGCCTGATTGTTCGTGAAGGTCGAGTTGATCACCGTGACCGACGACTGCCCGGCGACGTTGAAACCGCTCTGAGCGATCGCACCGCCTTCTGTCGCGAGGCCCTCGCCCGGGGGAGCGGTGACGCTGTTGTTCTCAAAGGTTGAGTTCGTCACCACGACCGACCCGAACTGCTCTTGGATCGCGCCGCCAGTTGCCAGGAACGGCAGGCCGGGCGCGTAGTTCCCGCCCGTGATGACCACATTGTTCAGCAGGAGCAGCCCGAGCGACTGGGTGAGCACCCGCTGTCCCGGGCACGTCTGGCGGATGGTGGCGGGAGGACCAGAGGGCGTCGTGATCGTCAGTGGCGTCGTGGTGCTGTGGACGAGCTGGCCTCCGGGGCAGGTCAGCGTGTAGGTCCCACCGGCCTGCAGGTCGATCTCATCGCCACCCGGGCTGGTCGCGGCGGCCAGCACGGCGCGCAACGATCCAGGTGCACCATCTGGCGTCGGGTCCGGCGATGCGGTCAGCGTCGTTGCAGAAGCCCGCGGTATCCCCAGCGCGACGATCCACGTCGTCGCCAGCACAGCCGCAGCCGTCAGGAACAAGACCTGCCGTTTCCTCACCGAGCCCCTTACGATGCCCGAAACGCCTGCGGACGCTATCAGCCGCACCGAGTGCCGGATCAGCGTTCGTTGCCAGACCAGTTCTCCCGACCGAGCGCGTCGTCGGTGAGATCGGTCCTGAGCGATTTCGCCCGTCCTTGCTGACCGCGGTTTGCTGAACCGCGAGTCGTCGACGGACACTTTCGCGCTCGATCGTTTCAGCTGTCTTCACGCCATCGGACGATCGCTACCCGTCGGGGGTCGCACGCCTGCGCCTTGTGAAGGCGGAGGCGAATCAGACTGATGGGTGGCGCGCCCAGCCCAAGGATCGCCCAAGAAACGCTTCGCCGTACCCCTCGCATCTGTACGCGTGCGTGTCGTAGAGTCCAAGTCGCACAACGGTTGCGGTCTCGTGCGTCAGGCGCGAATGGTTTGTTTTGCGCTTACAAGGCAGAGGTCACACGTTCGAGGCCTGCAGCGCCCACGCACGAAATGGCTGGTCTGGCACCATTCCTCGGCACACGCGTCCCCTGCCCGGACGCTGCTCCGCCGTGCCGTGCCCTCCGCCGCCATGGACGAAAACTCGCGCGGCGCCTCGACCTCCGGGCCCAGAAACTGAGGGGCCGCAGCACACTCACGGACGAAACTTCTTGCACGCGGAGTGCAAATGGTTCTACCCTTTCGCAGGTGACCATCACGGTCGACGGTCGCGCCGCCCGGTCGGCCCGGACCCGGGACGCCGTCGTCGACGCCTTCCTGGAGTTGCTCGACGAGGGTGACCTTCGCCCCACGGCACGTCGGGTCGCCGGACGCGCCGGGGTGTCGCTGCGCTCGGTGTACGTGCGCTTTGCGGATCTCGGCGCCCTCCAGTTGGCGGCGGCCCGCCGGCAATTTGAACGAATCTCTGTTCTTATCAAGCCACTGCCGATGCAGGCGCCGCTCGACGAGCGGCTCGACGCGCTCGTCGAGCAGCGTTGCCGCATCCTCGAGGTCCTGGCGCCGGTTCGCCGAGCAGCAGAGCTCCAGGAACCCTTCAGTCTCGAAGTTGCCGAGGCCCTCACGTGGGCCCGCGGCGTCGCGCGCGACCAGCTCGCGAGGGTGTTCGCCCCGGAGCTGATGGCGCGGCGCGGCGCGGCGAGCACCCGGCTGCTCGACGCGCTCGACGTGGCCACCGGCACCACGACCTGGGAGGTGCTGCGCCGCCACCGGGAGCTGTCGCCGGTCGCGGCGAGACGCGTCGTGGCCGACATGGTCGCCGCGCTCATCGCGTATCCACACTCGTCCGACCCGGGTGACCGCATGGAGCCATGATGGATCCCCTCCGGAAGCCCGACGAGCGCTGCGACGGTCTCCCCGACTCGGCGTTCACCGCCCACTACGTCGACGTCCCCGACACCGAGAACGGCCAGTTGCGCGTGCCCGCGCCCGGACCGGTGACCACCGTGCCCCCCGCCGGGGAGGTCTTCGTCGGCCGCGAGCCGGAGCTTGTGGCCATGCACGAGGAATGGGCTGCGGTGCTCGGCGGGCAGCCGCGTGTGGTGTGGATCGAAGGCGATGCTGGCATCGGCAAGAGCGCGCTGATCCGACGGTTCCTCGCCCAGGTCGCGGATGGCGGGTTCGTGTTGCGCGCCGACGGTGCCGAAGAAGAGTCGGCGCTGCCGTACGGCGTCGTCGGGCAGCTTGCGGCGAGCATCCGGCAGCTCGACGGGCTGCCGTTGCTCGCGGCCGGACCAGTACCCGACGCCGATGCGCTGGCGGTGGGGTCGGAGCTGCTGCGGGTGCTCGGCGTGCTCCAGGAGATGAACCCGGTCGTCGTGGTCATCGACGATTTCCAGTGGATCGATCTCCCGTCGGCGCAGGCGCTGGCGTTCGCCGTCCGTCGGCTGCGACTCGACCAGGTCCTCGTCCTCGCCGCGGCGCGCCCGCGCGAGGCCGCACGGCTCGGCGATGCGTGGACCCGCATTGCCGCTGACCCGACGCGAGCGCGGCGACTGCGGTTGACGGGCCTCGGCGCGTCCGAGCTCGGCGAGTTCGCCCTCGGCCTCGGCCTCGAACCGATGTCTCGGCCCGCCATCGAGCGTCTGCGGGAGCACACGAGCGGTCATCCGCTGCACGCGCGCGCTGCTCGAGGAGATCCCACCGGACGTGCTCCGCTCCGCACCGAGCTCACTTCCGGCCCCGCGATCCCTCGCTGACGCCATCGTCGCCCGGGTGTCGAGGCTCGCGCCAGGGGCGCAGGACCTCGTCGCCGCCGCAGCAGTGCTGGGCCAACGCTCTGGTCTTCGGAACGCCGCGGCCGTCGCGGCTGTGCGCGATCCCGTCGCCGCGCTCGACGACGCCGTTGCCGCGAATGTGCTCGAGGTCACCCGCGGCGCCGCGACCGACGCGATCGGCTTCCCGCATCCGCTGGTACGCGCCGCCGTGTACGGCGACCTCTCACCCGTCCGGGTCCGGGCGCTGCATGCACGCGCCGCAGAGCTCGGGGGGGCCGGGTCGCTGCAGCACCGGGTCGCCGCGAGCACCGGGCCTAACGCAGCACTCACCGCGGAGCTGGAGGCCGCGGCCGAGCGCGAGCGAGGCCGCGGTGCGCACACGACTGCGGCCGACTTTCTCCTCGCGGCCGCCCGCGTCGCCGAGACGGCCGAGCGCCGAGAAGCGGCTGTCCTCGCCGCGATCGAAGCGCTCGTGGTGGCGGGCGACCTCGAACGAGCCGCGTCGATGCGCGGCGACGCCGAGGGCTGTGTCGAGAGCCAGCTGCGAAGCTATGTGCTCGGCTATCTGTCGCTGTTGCTCGGACAGCTCGACGTCGCCGGAGCCAGTCTCAGCGAGGCCCGAGCGGGCGCCGACGAGGATGTCGCGGCGGCGGCGGGGGCCCAGCTCGCGTTGCTCCGGTTCATGCGGGGGCAGGTTGTGGACGCGTTGGATCTCGCGAATGCCGCGCTTCGCGCCAACCCGAGCCGTCCGGGTGCTCGCGACCTCTCGGCGTATATCAAGACGATGGCGCTGGTTGCACTAGGTCGGAGCGCGGAGGCAGAACGAGCAGAACGAACCCTCGCCCCGCTCGCGACCGATTATCGTCTCGATCTCCTCGTCGCGCGCGGCACCCTGGCGCTCCAGCGCGGTGACGCCGAACGTGCACGGGGCGACCTGCGCGCCGCCATCACGCGCGCCCACGGTGGCGAACCACTGCGGCAGGTCGCGCGGGCTCACGGCTTCCTCGCGCAAGCCGAACTGCACCTCGGCGACTGGGACGACGCGCTTGTCCACGCCGAGCTGGCGGTCTCGATCGCCGAAGACAGTGGGGCCCCACTCACCTATGCGTTCGCACACGCAACAGCGAGCACGCTATCCGCGTTTCGCGGTGACCTCGAGGCGGCAGAAGCGTACCTGGCTGCAGCGGAGGTGGGTGCCAGCGCGCTGCCATTCTGGGTCGACGTACATACCGTCGCGACCGCCCGTGCCCGGCTCTGCCTCGTGCGCAGCGATGCGCCCGGCATCGTCGCCGCGCTCGAACCACTCGACGGGCAGCTCGCCGAGTACTTCCACAACGTCGGCCTGTCCGCTCCCGCGTTCCTGCTCGCCGAGGGTCTGATCGCGACCGAGCGCGTCGACGAGGCTTTGGCACTGCTCGACCGCTTCGATCCGCGTACCGACCTCCGGTCGCAATCGTGGCCCGCGCTCGACGCGGCACGGGTGCGCGGGCTCGCGCTCGCCGCGCAGGGAGACTCCGACGCCGCAGCCAAGTCGTTCCGCGCGGGGCTCGAGCGCGCTCCAGCCGACTCGTGGCCCTTGCATCGAGCCCGACTCGAGCTCGCGTACGGCACTGCCCTGCGTGAGAAGTGCGGCGGGCGGGCCGTGATCGACGTTCTGCGTGCGGCGCGGGGACGACTCGTCCGCTTGGGCGCACGCCCCTTCCTCGACGCCTGTGATCGCCAGCTGCGAGCCTGCGGTCTGCAGCCGGCGCCCGACCGACCTGACGACCTGCTCGGATTGACGACGCAAGAGCGCGCCGTCGTCAGCCTCGTCGCCCGCGGCCTCACGAACCGGGAGGTGGCGGCCGAGCTCTACGTGAGCCCGAAGACGGTCGAGTACCACCTGGGCCGGGTGTTCGCCAAGCTCGGCGTGACGTCTCGCACCCAGCTGGCCGCGCGAATCGCCGGCGCCGAGCAAAACGACTAGGGACTAACTAGGGACCTGCCCGATAGGCGCGCCAGTCCCTATCCCTCACGCTGTGAGGTGACGTGAGGTGAGGTGGGCACCGGGAAGGCCATGATGCGCCAGCCCGTGGTTAGGGACCTCAGTTGAGGCCGACGTCATGGGCGGCGGCCTGACCGGCCGCCAACGGATTTCGCGACACGGACGATCACGAGGGGATTCGACATGGTCACCCTTGATCTGATGGAGCGCAAACGGGCCCAAGAAGTGCTCGAACGGTCGGTCGCTCGCTTCGCTGCGCTCATCGAGCACGGACGCGATGTCATCACGATCGTTGACGCCGATATCGCCCTCCTCTACGCCAGTCCGGCCTACGAGCGAGTGTTCGGTTACCACAGCGCCGAACTGATCGGTAAGCCGCTTGGCGTCACGCTCCACCCCGAGGATCGAGAACGTGTGACGTCAATCCTGAGCTGCCTCGTTGCGGACCGTGGAGCAGTGAGGAACCTTGAGTGCCGCTTCGCCCACGCCGACGGTACCTGGCGATATGGGGAAGTGACGTTCGTCAACCGGCTGGATGACCCGGCTGTCCTCGGAATCATCTGCACGACCCGCGATGTCACGGAACGGGTCGAGGCAGCAGCCCGCCTCGTTCACCAGGCCCTGCACGATGCGCTCACCGGGCTCCCGACTCGTTCGCTCGTCATGGACCGGCTTGCTACCGCGCTGGCCCGCACAGCCAGGGCCAATGATGTGGTCGCGGTGCTGTTCTGTGACCTGGACGCGTTCAAGGTCGTCAATGACAGTTTCGGCCACGAAGGCGGCGACCGGGTATTGATCGAGGTCGCGCACCGCTTCACCCGCGAGCTCCGAGGGGCCGACACCGTCGCGCGCACTGGGGGTGACGAGTTCGTCGTCGTCTGCGAGGGCCTCAGCGGCGTTGAGGAGTCAACAGCGCTGGCGGCACATGTGCGCGACATCGTTGAGGAACCCATCGTCTTCGATGACTTCGAGACGGCTGTTTCTGTCAGCATCGGAATCGTGACCGTTGCAGGCTCCGAGGCGAGCACGGCCGATCCGCTGACCCTGTTACGCAACGCCGACGCCGCGATGTACCGTGCCAAACGAGGCGGCAGAGCCCGCTGGGTGCTCTTCGACGAGAGTCTCGTCAGCGCCGCGACCTGTCGCCGTGGACTTGAGTCCGAGCTACGCCGAGCGCTCGTGGCCGACGAATTCGTGCTTCACTATCAGCCGATCTACGACCTCAACGATGACACGATTGTTGGTGTCGAGGCGCTGTTGCGATGGGACAATCCGACCCGAGGTCTCCTCCAGCCCCATGAATTCATCGGGCTCGCAGAGGAGACCGGCCTGATCGTGCCCATCGGCACCTGGGTACTGAGGCAAGCCTGCAACCAGATGCGCCGGTGGGCCTGTGAGGTGCGCTGGCCCGGATGGATGTCTGTCAATTTCTCTGGGCGGCAAGTCGCCGAGCCCGGACTGGCATCCGCCGTCAACGAGATCCTCGCCGCGTCGGGTCTCAACGCCGACTTGCTTCGCCTCGAGCTGACCGAAACCGCCTTGTTGCGCGCCGGTCACGCCGCGGCAGTCGAACTGGGTGCCGTTAGGAAGCTTGGGGTTCACGTTGGCATGGACGACTTCGGCACCGGCTACGCATCACTCACCAACCTCCAACAGCTACCGATCGACTTCCTCAAGATTGATCGCAGCTTCGTCATCACCCTCACACGGGGAGGAAAGATGCGCGACAACGGCAACGCGATCGTTGCCGCAGTCGCCCAAATTGGTCAGACCCTCGACCTCGAAACCATCGCCGAAGGGGTTGAGACCGAAGAGCAAGCAAAACTCCTGCGCGAGTACGGCTGCCCCTACGGACAGGGCTACCAATTTGCCCGTCCCGCACCCGCCAACGAGATCGCCAAGCTGCTGACCGCCCCGAACTTCCTCCCCCCGGGTGCCGGCGACTTCGCCGCTTGGTCATCGTCCTGACTTAGGGCGTCGGTGGCGCTCGCCCTGTCGCTGGCGCCGAGCCCCGGCCGCTCAGGCGACGGTAGCCGCCCGGCAACTGCGTCCGCGTCGCGCCTGCTTCGGGGTACGACAACGCCAAGGTCGATAGTCCCCGATCTGTTGGCCTATGTGTCAACCAAATGAGTCCGGGTGACAGGCCGAAGACCTACCCACCGACGATTGCTGATCCACACTCCGAACGCGGTCCCGTCGAGAAGGCGCAGCGCCCCTGCGGCGCGCCGCGGGTGTGCCTTTGCGAAGGCGGAGCGAAGGCGGAGCGCGGCAGGTCCCAGAATTCAAGAACCGCGGAGGTCGCAGGTTCGAGGCCTGCAGCGCCCACACGAAGGACGCGCCGGGCATGCGCCGACGCGCCCGGGCCGCTCCCACCCAGGGTCGCGACCGCACGCGGTCGCAGCGCGACTCAGTCGGCGACGGCGGGGCTTGGCGACCCCTCGAGTGCCTGGCGCACGATCGCACCTGCATCGGCGATGATGCCGCGCGACGCCTTGACGACCGCTTGCATGCCGAAGCACCCGTGGATCTGGCCTTCGTAGCAACGCTCGGTCACGGGTACGCCACCCGCGCGCAGGCGTTGTGCGTACGCGTGTCCACCGTCGCGTAGAGGGTCATACTCCGCGGTGATCACGTGTGCCGGTGCGACCCCCGTCAGGTCGGCGTGCACGGGGTCGAACCGCGGGTCGTCGAGGTCGCGGTTCGAGCCCATGTACTGGGTGGTGAACCACTCGATGTCGGCCCGTGTTAGCAGGTACCCGTCCGCGTTCTCGAGGACCGAAGGCTGGTTGTCGGTGACGCCCACGCCGGGGTACACGAGGAGCTGGAACCGCAGCGGTGGACCCTGACGGTCGCGGGTCAGCATCGCCGTGACCGCGGCGAGGTTCCCGCCCGCGCTGTCGCCGGCCACCGCGACTCGATCGGGGTCGCCGCCGAGGTCACCGGCATGGGCGCGGACCCACTCGAGCGCGGCAAAGCAGTCGTCCACCGCGGCCGGGAACTTGTGCTCGGGTGCCAGCCGGTAGTCGACCGAGACGATCACCGTGCCGCTGTCGGACGCCAGGTCTCGGCAGACGCCATCGTGGGTCTCGATGTTGCCGATGACCCAGCCTCCGCCGTGGAAGTAGAGGACCAGGGGCCGCACGTGGCCGCCGCCAGGGGGCGTGTACACGCGGATGGGGACGTCGCCGCCCGGCCCGCGGAAGCGGGAGTCGAGCGTGGTGACGTCTTGGCGTCCGTCACCGCTGAACAGCCGGGCGCCGGCATTCATGAGCTCGCGGGCTTCGACCGGTGTGAGCTGGTCGAGGCTGGGGTTGCCCAACGCTGCCAGCTCGTCCAGCACGGCCTGCACTTGCGGGTCTAGACCCATTCCATCCCCCTTAGTCAGGCTGAGGACCCTAATGTCACCGTCCCGAGCCTCGCCCGGTCGCCGCCGACCGTGGCACCCGACGTCCCGGCCCGGGACCGGCGACTACCGACCGCGGTGGCGGCTCGGGAGTTCGACAGAGGCGACGGTCCATCAGCCCGGGTGGCGCGCCCCAATCTGGGGTGTGCGTCGAGTGTGCCCTTTGCGAAGGCGGAGCTGGCAGATCTGAAGGTCGCTCCCTGTTCGCGAACACGCACGTGAGCCGACGCACGGCGACGCCGAGATGGAGCGGCGACGATCGACGCGAGACACGTGTGACGAGACATCGGGCCGAAGGTCACGTATCCCTGACCTGGTCCCACGCGAACAGCCAGGTCAGGACGTCACCGTCGCGCCTCATGGCTAGCAGTAGCGGCGGGAACTGGTCGCGCCGTCCTTGCACAGGAAAGGTCAGGAGCCGGTCGAGTCGGGGCCCGCAAACCGATATAGGCCTGGTGGTAGCTGGGATCGAGGGTTGGCGTTGCCTTGAGACTTCGTGAGCTGGCCTTGTCGGGTGCTTGATACGTGCGAGTCTCTCGGGGCGTGGGGGGTGTGAGGCAATGCGACGAGTGGGGGCGTGCCTACCGCGCCTTCGGCCCAGCAGATCGCCCGTTGGGTGACGACGAAATTGGGTGGACATGCCCTCCGACGGGAGCGCGAGTCTGGGGTCCGTGGACGGCTACGTCGAGGCGAACCGGGCGTGGTGGGACGAGTTGGTGCCGCTGCACGCGGCGTCGGGGTTCTATGACCTGATCGGCTTCAAGGGGGGCCGCTCGTCGCTTGATGGGATCGAACGCTCGGAGGTCGGCGACGTCACCGGGTGTTCGCTGCTGCATCTCCAATGTCACTTCGGGCTCGACACGCTCTCGTGGGCTCGCCTCGGTGCCCACGTCACCGGTGTGGACTTCTCCGCTCCAGCCATCGAACTCGCCCGAACCCTTACCTCTGAGCTCGACCTAGACGCCCGGTTTTTTTGCTGTGACCTCGAGGCCCTCGCCTCGCAACTTCCACAGCGCTTCGACATCGTGTTCAGCTCCTACGGGGTGCTGAGCTGGCTACCCGACCTGCGCCAATGGGCCGACGTTGTCGCCGACCACCTGGTGCCGGGCGGCCGCTTCCATCTCATCGAGCTGCACCCCTTTGCTGGCATGTTCGACGACCAAGTCGAGGACCTCCGGGTCCGCTTTCCCTATTTTCGAAGCCATGAGCCGATCCGCGTCGAGCGACCCGGCAGCTACGCCGTTCCGGGGGCGCCGACCACGAACCAGGTCACCTGGTCGTGGCCGGCCCCGACCAGCGAGGTCATCACGGCGCTCCTCGACGCCGGACTCAGCATCGAATCATTCCGCGAGTACCCGTCGTGCCACGAGCAGCTCCTCGCCAACCTCGTACGTGACGACGGACGCTGGCGCAGCCCGCCAGACGAGCCTCAGCTCCCTCTCGTCTATGCCATCCGGGCCAGTCGGCCCGCCGAGCGCACCTAACGGGCACGCGATGTACTCGCCGATGCACCACGTTCGGGATGGCCCCACCCGAAATCCCATCCTCACGATCGATGGCCGGGAAGAACTCCGAAAGACTGCAACTGGACGCGCTGACACAGAGAGGGGTCCAGCCGACCTAAGAAGGCAAGAAGTCGTCGCGCGAACCCGAACCTGAGAATTCTTACGGATCGAGTCGAAGGCCGCGTCGAGGAGCGCGCGGCACTGAGCGGGTGCCTGCTCAGCCGAGAGGGCCGTGGTGCCCAGGCACCGGTATGGAAGATCGTTCGCCGCTGCGAACCGTTCGTGTGTGCTGTACGCCGCGACGACCGTCGGGTCCGCGCCACTCTCGAGTGCTGCCGGTTCTTCGCACGGCGCCAATCACCGTCGACGAGACGCCGACGGTTGACTCCGAGCTCGACGGCGCCCGCCTGGTCGGCGCTGCCGACTGCTGCAGCGAGCGATCACGGTGGCAGCGGCGCTGCTGTGTGTGGCCGGCGTCGCCGAAGGTCATGCCCCTCGTCGTACGGCAGCTGTCGGAGCCGGGCTGATCGCTGGTCGCACGTCCGGTTGGCGGGTTGGGCCGCGATCCGCGAACCTGGCGGGACCGTGACCGAACGCAATCCCCACGCCGGGAAGCCATTCACCGACGACGACACCGCGATCGCCGCCGCGCTAGAAGACATGAGCATCCCGGCGCTGCTGTGCTCGCTGGTACACATCACCGGCGACGTGTCGTGGATCCGAGGTGACCTGCGCCCGCAGGTTTCGGTGTTGAACGACTACCAGGGCTCGATGGGCGAGGGCGACATGGCCGAGGCGCGCCGACGCGCCCTGCCCGCGATCGCCGCCTACCGGGACGGCGGCTGTGTGCTTCCGCCCCCGCCGTCGCCCGAGGTGGTGCACGAGATGATGTCGTGGCTGGCGTGCGCGCCGGTGCCCGACGACGTCGTCCCGATGTTCGCGGAGGACCTGCACCTCGACGGCGCCGACGCCGGCGCGATCACCTGGGGCGACGAGCTTTCCGCCCGGGCGCGCGACGACGCGCATGTGGTGGTGATCGGCTGCGGCGAGTCGGGCCTGCTCGCCGGTATCCGTCTCGCGCAGGCGGGGATCCCATTCACGATCGTGGAGAAGAACGCAGGGCCCGGCGGCACCTGGTGGGACAACCGCTACCCCGGAGCGCGGGTCGACATCGGCAGCCACTTCTACTGCTACTCGTTCGAGCCGGCCGACCACTGGACCGAGTACTTTTCGCAACATCCGGAGTTGCGCGCCTACTTCGAGCAAGTGATGCGCAAGTACGGCATCGAGGAGCACTGCCGGTTCGAGACGGAAGTGCTGTCGGCCGCGTTCGACGACGCCGCCGGGCGTTGGGCCGTGACCGTGCGCGGCATCGACGGCGCCACCGAGGTGCTCGACGCGCGCGCGGTGATCAGCGCGGTCGGCGCACTCAACCAGCCGAAGCTGCCCGACATCCAGGGGGCGGAGACCTTCGCGGGGCCGTTATTCCATTCGTCACGATGGGACGCGACGGTCGACTATCGCGACAAGCGGTTCGCGCTCATCGGTGCGGGTGCCACCGGGTTTCAGATCGCGCCGACCATCGCGGACGACGTCGAGCGGCTCACCGTGTTCCAGCGCACCGCGCAGTGGGTGTTCCCCAACGCGAACTACCACCGCGCCGTGCCCAGCGGCGAGCGCTGGGCGATGCGCCACCTGCCGTTCTACGGGCGCTGGTTCCGGTTCCTCACCTTCTACCCGGGCGCGGGGCTCACGATCGAGGGATCACGCATCGACCCCGACTACGACGACGGCGGCATGGCTATCAGCGAGCAGAACCGGATCCGGCGCGAGATCCTCGCCAAGCTGATGGCCGACCAGCTCGGCGACGACGCGGAGCTGCGCGCCCGGGTGATGCCCGACTATCCGGCGACGGCCAAGCGCATGCTGCAGGACAACGGCTCCTGGCTGGCGTGCCTGAAGAAGGACAACGTCGAGCTCGTGCGCACGCCGATCGACCGCATCGTGGAAGACGGCGTGGTCACCGAGGACGGGACCTTCTACCCGGCCGATGTCATCTGCTACGCGACCGGCTTCCGCCACAACGACTACCTGTGGCCAATGGCCATCACGGGGCGTGACGGCACGGTGCTGCGGGACCAGTGGGGCGACGAACCGACCGCCTACCTCGGGATCACCATCCCGAACTTCCCGAACTTCTTCTGCCTCTACGGGCCGGGCACCAACCTCGCCCACGGCGGCAGCCTGATCTTCCAATCGGAATGCCAGGTCCACTACGTCATGAGCGCGCTACACGAACTGCTCACCTCCGGGCGGCGCACGCTCGAGCCACGTGCCGAGGTGCACGACGACTACTCGGAGCGCTACCAGGACGAGATCGGCCAGATGGTGTGGGCACACAAGTCGGTGAAGCACTCGCACTACAAGAACCCCGAGGGCAAGGTGTTCACCCTCTCGCCATGGCCGATCCCCACATACTGGCGGTGGACCAAGGACTTCCAACCGAACGACTACGAATGGGACTGACGAGGGTGATCGGCGGGACCCCGACATCGGGGGTGATGAGTTCCCCGGCTTGAGCGAACGCGACCGACTCATCACCGTGGATCCCTGAGTTCCCGACACGTTCTGCTCCCGGTCCGTGAGGTCGGCATGCACGCGCGCGGGACGGTCGAAGCTGCTCGGCGCCTGACCGTCCCGCCGGCGCGCGGCCACGGCTCGTACGATCGGTCGGCAACTTCCCACTTGTGGTGGGATCGTCCGGGCGGCGGCGTCGTCGGTGGACCAGTCGGCGAGGACTATGTCCACGCCGGGAAGGTCTTTGAAACCGCTCAGGTCGGCGGTGACAGCGACGCCCGGGCGCCCTTCGGCGGTCGCGGCGATGATCAAGTCGTGGGCGCATGCGGCGGTGCGGGAAGGATGGCTGCTTTGGGAAGGCCACCGATCCGTGGTCCGCGCTGATCAGCGCTCGCTCTGGTTATACGCCAGAGCGCGCGCGGCGCGCGGCCGAGACCGGCGGAGCGCACGTTGGGCCCTCGTCGGACCGTTGGCCTAAGAGGTCGTACCCCGTCTGATGCTTGGGCTCGTAGAGCCCAAGCTCCCCGCTTCCCGGCACCCGCAGCGTCGTGACGAGTCCGAACCCTCGGTCTTCGACCGTCGCGGTGAACTCGACGCCCTTCTCAGTCAACTCTGCCACCGTCGCGTGGATGTCGTCGCACATGAGATACACCTCGTGGCGCTCTTCGCCGAGTCCGGGCGAACCGGTCGGGTGTATCCCGAGCTCGGCGGGCGGAAGCCTGAAGATCAACCAGCCGTCGTGCACGTCGACGTTGGGGAACTCCAAGACGTCCCGAAAGAATCCCCGGGCCTGCTCGGGATCGTCGGCGTAAATGATGACGTGCGAACCATTGATCATGGTCGGGATCGTATCCATCACTACAAACAAGACGAGAACGCGCTGGGTAAAGGGGCTGGTCCTCGAGGCCCGCGTCGCCGAGATGTCGGCTACGTCACGCGTGATGCGGAGGTCCGTAGATACAAGTCTCCAAAGCCGAGGTCATCACTTCTCCTATCAGAAGTGAGGTCGCGGGTTCACAACTCATGCGTCGGGATCCCGTTGCCCTTGCGGTGGGATGGGCAGGCACAGGTCGAGTCCGGACCTGCACTGTTGTATCCGCCTGGTGGTAGCTGGCGCTCGTGGATGCGGCGAGCGTGAGCCGGGCGGGTTCGGTGATGATGCGCGAATGGTCGGTCTGTGCGTGGGTGATGGGTCGTAGTCGTGGCAGAGAGTGCTCTCAACGGGCAGGCTATGGCCATGCCCCATGACTCCGGCAGCCGACACGTCGTCATCCTGGCGCCCATGCCCCTTGAGATGAATGCCATCGTGACCGCCTTTGGGCTCAGCCCGATCAGCGAGGTAAAGGGGGCAGTCTGGACAGGCCGCGTCGGCAACTCGGACGTGACCGCCATCCACATCGGCATGGGACCACCGTTGACCCGGGCGGCGACTTTGCGCTTGTTCGACGAGACAGTGCCGGGCTCTGTGCCCGTCGAGCATGTGATGATCGCTGGCATCTGCGGCGGTCTCGATGCTGACCTTGAGGTCGGCACGCTGATCAATCCCGAAATCGTCATCGAACACGCGAGTGGCGCCACCTACCGGCACACCCCGCCTGGGGATGCACCCCAGGCCGGCAAGCTCATCACCACCGAAGGGGTGAGTCTCGATCTCGAGCTGAGCCGGCGCTTCTTGAACGACGGCTGCCTCGGGGTCGACATGGAGTCTTCGGCGGTCGCCGAGGTGTGCGAGGCGCAGGGTTGTCGGTGGTCGGTCTACCGCTGCATCGGCGACCGGCACTTCGACGGCTTGCTCGATGAACGGATCGTCGCGCTGACCAACCCCGACGGTTCAGGGAACCCGGCCGAGATCGAGCGGCTCATCGCTGGCGAACCCGAGCTGGTCGCGAAGCTCGAGCGCCTGAGCCACGACACGGCCCGGGCTGCGCGTCTGGCGGCCGAGGCAGCGGTCCGGGGCTGCCTCGCCCTCGATGCCTGAAGGAGTGATCCTCCCGGAAGCTGGGGCACCGTCGGGCACGAGAGTGAACCCGTACGTACGCCTGGCGACACGGCTGCTACCGCCCAAGGCTCCGACCGGCGGGTACCGGCGTTCGCTCCGCGGGTGGTCCGTTGGGGAGCCCTCGTGGAGGACAGATCCATATACGGCGACGACCAGGAACCACAGCAACTCGATCGCCAAGAAGGCGCTTTTTCGCGGAGGCCGCCGAGGGAATGCGGGCTGAGGTGCACCCGGCCAAGCAGGACGAGGGGGACGAGCGCGATCCAGGAATGGCCAGCGATCTCGGATCAGACGAGTTCAAAGCAGTCCAAGCCCGCGGTGTTCATCTCGGCTACGACGCGCTCATCGACTACGTGCTCTCCGAACTCGACGGCCTGACCGACCGCTTCTGACACAGGTGGCTGGCCATAATCGTGCGCGGCGGCGGCCAACCACATCTACCCAGGCGTGCCGACGCAATGTGTCCCCCTTGCCGCGCGAGCAGGTTTTATGTGTCGGTGTTGGGAGGCGACGCCATGGGATTGGCACTCCATCGTCGAACTTGGCTACGTCTTGAGTTCCCCGCGTGCGAGCAGGTCGACCGGGTCCTGGAGGCGCACCATCCCGAGGTAGCCGCCGCCCCGGGGGATGCTGTCGTGCATGCCGTAGCCGAGGAGCTCTTGGGCTTTGCGGGGCAGCGTGGCGGCGACCCGGGGGGGTACCGACAGCACGTTGTTTTCCTCGGTGCGTAGCCAGCCGAGGCAATAGGAGAGGTGCGCGCCCCGCCGGGGGAGGTCGGTGCTGTTCGCGCCGCCGGCGTGGATCGTGCCGCCCGTGTAGACGACCGCCGAGCCTGCCGGCATCGCCGCGTAGGCGATCTGGTCTGGTGTGGGCGGGGCGTGCGTCATCTGCTCGGCCGGCAGCAGCTGGCGGTCCGCCCATCGGTGGCTGCCCGGAACCACCCGGGTCGCCCCGTTCTCGCGCGTGAAGTCAACCAAGGCGATCACCGACGCCAGCTGGACGTCGGGGTGCGGTTGGGGGAGATCGCTCCACACCGCCTCGTCGCGGTGCAGCCACTGCTCCTCGGCGCCCGGGCCCCGCTGGAGGAGGTGCCCGAGGTTGAGCTGATAGCGGGCGCACGTCGGAAGCAGGATGCGGTCACAGAGGGCGAGCAGCAGTGGGTGACACATCACCTCGGTCGCGAAGGTGGGGGAGATGCCGGGGACGCCGGTGACCTGTTTGGTATGGGGCCCGTGGAAGGCCTGCATGATCGGGTTGAAAAGCTCCTCCTGCGGGTCGGCCTCGGCGATGGCCGTCTCGACATCAGCGTTGACCCGGTCGACGACGTTCGGCGGGAGCAGGCCCTCGACGACGGCGACGCCATCGCGCTCGATTGCTATGCCGATCGCCTCCGGGTCGCTGGCCGGGCCGAAGCGCTCGATGGTCGCGCTCATCACGTCTCCTCGCCGATCGCCTGCGAGCATGCTAGTGAGGGGTCGGCATCGCCGCCGGCGGTGTGGTCGGGGCATCATGCCCGTGGACGGGCTCGTCACCGCCGGGTCTCGGGTCTGGTCTGGTGACGGCAGTTGAGCGACCCATCTCGCGCGCGAGCCGATCGGTGGTTTGTGAGATGGTTTGGCGCGGTGGCCTCGCACAACCCGGATCGGGGTGAACTGGCAATCGGGCACTCCGAAGCGCCTCGCGTCCTCGATCTCACCTCGGTCGAAGCGAACCACAGGCAACTCCCGCGCTGGCAAGCGATGGATCGCGATCACCAGCGATCGGCGGAACGTAACATTGAGCGCGTGCCACCGGATGCTGCTCGCACGCGGCGCAAGCATCCTGGATGCCGCCGCTCGTGCGTTTGCCGAGGATGGCGTATTCAACGCGTCGCTCATCGAGATCACGCGCAAGGCCGGCCAGCGAAACCGGGGTGCGCTGCACTACCACTTCGGATCTCGCGATGGTGCCTGTGCGCGGTCCTCGAGCGTCACGTCGCCTTCCTCGCGCGCCGGGAAGGTGAGCTCCTCGAGACCGCCTGGCATGGCCCGGATAACGATGTCGCGGTCGTGGTCGAAGCCATCGTGCGCGACGACTTCGTCTGGCGGGCTCGGGTTCGAGCCGAGTTGGACAATCCGCGCGCTGCGGTGACGTGGGGAATGCAACGCTCGACGTCGTTCGAACCAGACTCGGCCCATCGAATTCGAAGAATCCCTCGCCCGTGGTGCGACCATGACGTTGGAACAGGCCGTCGACGACGCCCTCGAGCTCCTCGCTGCACTCCTCACGACCACCTGCTAGCCCACGAGTCAATAGCCGGCGCGGCTCGCTCGTGGCACGGGCGCTACCGAATCGGCATCGCGCATCGGTACCCTCAGATCGACCAGCGACGCTATGGTCCTGTCGTCCGGTCGAGGCTGAGCGCGTCAGTCACCTGGCACGGGACGGATCAGGGGGCCCGAATGGCCAACAAGGCGTCCCGACGAGGCCGGTTCGACGCGGAGCAGCGCGAGTTGGTCGCGCTCGCCGACTCGTTGGCCGAGGAGCAGTGGCGGCGGCCACCGTCGCTGTGCGACCGATGGACGGTCCGTGACGTCGTCATCCACACGGCATGGCATATCCGCCTCGAGCTGCGCAAGCTCTGCAGCGAGAACGCGGCGGCGCTGCACCGTCACCGCCTGCCCGCACCCGTCCCGCCCCTTGGCTAGGAGATACCCCGATGGACTTCACCCCCACTCCCGAGAAGCTGTTCCCCGACCTGTCGCTTCGCGAGGAGCTCGTGGTGCTGGCCCGCACCCTGTGGCGCGAGGGCTACAACGACCACCTCGCCGGGCACATCACCTGCAACCTCGGTGACGGCACACTGCTATGCAACCCGTGGCTGCTCACCTGGGCCGAGGTCCGCCCGCACCAGGTGCTGCGTATCGACCTCACCGGAAGGGTCGTCGAAGGCGACTGGCCCGTGCCCCTCGGTATTCCGCTGCATCTCGCGTTGCACCAGCTGCGTACCGACGTCACCTGGGCGGTGCACCACCACCCCCTCTACGGCACCGTCTGGGCCGACATGGGTGAGATCCCCCCGATCCTGGACCAGAGCTCCTCGCTGGGCGGCGGCGAGCTGGTCCTCGTCGATGAGTACAGCGGCCCCGTCAACGACCCGGCCAGCGCCCGCCGAGCCGTCGAAACGATGGGGGATGCCACCGCGGCGCTCCTCGCCGGGCACGGCGTCTTCGTCCTCGGAGGCTCAGCCCGCGCCGTCCACCAACGTGCGGTCGCGCTCGAGCAGCGCTGCCAGCACGCCTGGCACGTATGCGCGGCCGGCCGCGAGACCAAGTCCCTCCTGCCGAGGGAGTTCCTCAACAACATTGCTGCCAGCGACGGCGAGGGCTTCCTCGGGTTCTGGGAAGCAGCCGTCCGGGCCGAGCTGCGCGCTGACCCTCAGCTCCTCGACTGAGTCGTGAACGGTCACCCGCGCCGCACTGCGAACCTGCGAGCCAGCCGGGGCAACCTGGGCCCGGCGCCTCGATCCCAGGTATCCGCAGCGAGCCGTACAGTTCTGCCTACTGCGCCTCCAACGGCGGCGTGCTGCCCCTCCTGAAGACGCTGGCCGTGGAGCTGGCTGCGGACGGCCTCGGCGTGAACTGCGTTCGCCCTGGAGGTGTCGATACCCCGCGATACCAAGACGCGGCCGCCTCGCCCACGACATTACGCAACCTGCCGGATCGTCGCGGTCAGCTTGTCGAGCACCATGGCCCAGCCTGGTCCTACGTTCTCGGCCACCTGGGGCATCGCGGCCTGCAGCGTGTCGAGCTGCTCGTGGACGAGCGTGAGGGTTGTGGCGCCGTCCGGCGCCTCGCCCAGCGTGATCGTCAGGAGCGAGTCGTAGGCGGGGCCGTCGGTCCTCTCCGGGCCGACGAATCCCCAGCGGAATACGATGCGCTGGTCTGCGACGAGCTCGAGAAGCTCGCATTCGAAGCCGCCGACGTCGCCGGCTTCGGTCCCCTGCCAGACTCGGTAGTGGCCGCCGACGCGCTCGTCGATCTCGACCCGCGTCACCCGCAGCCCTCCGGGTGCGAGCCAGCGTCGCAGCAAGTTGGGTTCGAGCCACGCCCGATAGACCTGGTTCGGCGGGGCGGGGATGACGCGCTGCAGTCGAACGACTGATAGTGGTGAGGTTGCAGGGGTCACTGGTCCTGCTTTCTGAGGGTGGAGTCGACGGGGAAGAGGCCCGCAAGGGCGTCGAGCCGCTCCTCCCAGTAACGCTCGTAGAAGCGCAGCCAGGCGGATGCGGGGGCGAGCGGCATCGCGTCGAGGCGGCACACGTGTTGGCGGCCCGCGATCGTTTGCCGGACGAGACCGACCCGTTCGAGCACCTTGATGTGCTTTGAGGCGGCTGCCAACGTCATCGTCAACGGCTCGCCGAGCTCACCAACCGTTAATTCGTGCTCGGCGAGCCGGCCGAGCATGTCCCGTCGGGCGCCGCTGGCGAGCGCGTGAAAGACCGCGTCCATCTCTGCTGTTTGATCAACCATATGGTTGAGGATATCTCGTTGCTTCGTGTCTGTCAACCGTTTGGTTGAGGTTTGCGGTCGTCGGCACCGCCCTGTACTCGGCGCTGCTCCGCGCCTTGGAGGGCAGGATGTTCATCGTTGCTACCCCGGGGTAGCCATCCCAAACCCAACGTCCGTCGCTCTTCACGAGCGCTTCGGGTTCACCCGGGTCGGCTATTTCACCGAGCAGGGCTGCAAGTTCGACCGCTGTTGGGATGTGGCGTGGTTCGAGAAGCCGATGAGCGACTCATGACCTGCGAGCGTCCCGCGAGCCGCGCTGCGCGCTCCACCGGTGCAGTCGTGAACGACAGTTGGGTACCTGCCCTCTACGAATCGGTCAACGACGAGGCCCGCGTGGCCCGGCCCGCTCATGGCGGCGGTCACGTCCACCGGCGCCACCGTGCCGCTCCCTGTCGGGTTACGGCTTGGCGAGCGTGAGGGTGAGGATCGTGTCGACGGGCACGCTGGTCGATCCTTGGCCGCCGACGAGGTATCCAGTGCCGCCGATCACGACCGCAGCGGCGTCGGACAGCGGTGTCGGGAGCGTCCCGGCGGGCGTGACCGTGCCCGCCGGCAGCTCGACGCGCAGCACCTGCGGGGAGATGACGTTGTTCACGAACCCGCCGAACAGGTACACGGAGCCGCCGAGGATCGCCGCGGTGGCGTGCGACAGGGGCGCCGGAAGCTGACCGATGACCTGCGTGGTCTGGGTCGCCGGGTCGTAGCGCTGGATCGCGGTCGTGTCCATGCCCTGCGCGGTGGTGACGCCGCCGAACAGGTAGACGGCGCCGTTCACGACCGCGACGGCCGGGTACCGGACCGGCATGGCGAGCGAGCCGGCGGCTCGCCACGTGGAGCCGTTGCTGCTGCTGGCTTCGACCGAGGTGTACAGGTGCGTCGCCTCCTCGCCCCCGCCGAGCGCGTAGATCGTGGTGCCGACGAGCGCAGCGACGTGGTCGGCGCGGGGTACGGCCACGTTACCGACGGCCTGGCTGGCGCCGCCGGTCGGTGAGACGGCCTGCACGGTGCTGCGCTGCGGTGGCGTCCCGTCGCCACCGCCGATGACGAGGTAGCGGCCGCCCACGTACACACCCGCGGAGTCGTGCACCGGGAAACTTAACGGGCCGAGGGGGCGTGTCCTCCCCGAGGCGGGGTCAATGGTAGTGACGGTCGGCGTCGAGTTCTTCGACGCATCGAGCCCGCCGAGCGCGACGAGCTGGTGACCGTCGGTCAGCAGCACCTCGCGGGACACCGGCGCCGGCAGCCGGAACGGCGCCACCGCGATCTGCAGCGTGCCGGTGGATGGGGCCACGGTCGTGGCGGCGCTCGACGACGTCGACGGCTGCGACGAGGTGCTGGGCGCGCCGCCACACGAGGCGGTGACGACAGCGACGAGGAGTGCCGGCGCGAGCGGACGGAGGCGAGATTTGGGCACGGCGGTACGCTACCGAGTCCCGCGGTCCGGCTGGCACCGGTCCTCGTCGCCGCCGGTGGTCCGGGTCCGCGACCGAGGTGACACCGGTGAGAGGGAACGTCCGCCACGACGCGACCCTCGTGTGAGCACCGAGCACGGCCTGCGGCCGGTGACGATCCGCAAGATCCACGACGCGGCGCGCGGCGCGTCCCGTCAGGCCGCGCGCTGGGGCCTGGTCGCGAAGAACGTGGCCGCGCACGCCTCGCGCCGGCGATCCGGCGCGCTGAGATCCGCGTGCCATCGCCACCCGAGGTCACAGGTTCATCGCCGAGGCCACGGAGCCCTTCGCAATGGTCAGGTGGGCGTGTGCTTCCCATCCGGTAGCCAAACTGTTACCGTAACGGCATCGTTACTGATCTGGGAGGCTTCATGGCTGTCACCGTGGTGCGCTACAAGACCAAGCCGGACCGTGCCGACGAGAACGAGGCCTTCATCGGGGAGGTCTTCGCCGAGCTCGACGCCGAGCGCCCGGACGGTCTTCGGTACATGACCTTCCGTCTCGCGGATGGGGTGAGCTTCGTGCACGTCGCCTCGATTGAGGCCCTCGACGGAGCGAACCCGTTGGCGGCCACGCTGGCGTTCGGAGCATTCCAACGAGAGATCGCAGACCGTTGCGAGGAAGGTCCACTCGTCATGGACGCAACTGTTGTCGGCTCCTACAGGTTCCCGACGACGCCGACCGCGAGGAGACCTGACTGATGTCGACCGGACCCACGAGGGCGACTGGGATTGGGTGCCGTGCCCGACCCTGATGGAACCCGCGGCCAACTCACACCAGCGGAAGACGGACGACCCGAATTCGAGATGCGAGGAGGGTTCACCGGTCCGTTGCCCGGTTTGACCTGGCGCTCGATGCCCGACCTCGCGCCCTCGTTCGAACAGTTCCTCGCTGCGCTCGGGGTACGAGTCGAGCAGGCAACCCGGGACGCGTGAGGGACCATGGCTGCGAGCGCACCGGCTGGCGATCCGTTCGAAGCGTTGGGCGACCCGAATCGGCGGGCGATCGTCGAGCTGCTGAGCACCGAAGGCAGATCGGTGCAAGAGCTCGCCGACGCGCTCCCGATCAGCCGCCCGGCAGTGTCCCGACATCTCCGGCTACTCAAAGAAGCGGGCCTGGTCGTCGAGGAACCGATGGGCACGCGCCGGATCTACCAACTGCAAGACCACGGCATCGAAGCGGTGCAGGCCTATCTCACCCGCGTCTGGGGTGATGCCGTTGCCCGCTTTCGGCTGACTGCCGAGAACACCACCCCTGCTCACCCCGGAGCGCCGGAGGGCCAACCGCGGAACAAAGTCGCGACGTCATCGTCACGGCGGCGTAACACCACAAAGCAATCGGATCGACCGTGATAGAGCCACTCCGGTTGAGCTACGAGATCGACTGCCCGGCCGAGCACGCCTTCGACGTTTGGACGACGCGCCTGTCCATGTGGTGGCCGAAAGGCCATTCCGCGTCCGGCGATCCCGACACCCTCGTCGTGCTCGAGCCTCGCCTTGGGGCCGGATCTTCGAACGGACACCGGACGGTACCGAGCTCGACTGGGGCGCGATCACGCTCTGGAGTCCACCAACCCGCGTCGGCTACCTGTGGCACATCCAACGTGATCGCCGCGACGCCACCGACGTCGAGCTGACCTTCGTCGATGTCGGAAATGGCCGGACTCGACTCGACATCGTGCACGCCGGATGGGAACGCCTCGGCGCCGAAGCCCTCGCCTGGCGTGACGCCAACACCGACGGCTGGGACTCGTTGATCCCCCGATACGTCGAGGCGGCGGAAGAGCGCCGCGGGCCACCGTCAGATCTCGACCCTGTAAGAGAGTGACGAGTGCCCACCGCTGCGGCCGTGCGGAGTCAGGTCGAGCAGGCTCCCGGTGGCGCAAAGCGGGCCCGAGACCAGTCCCGTAGGTGCCACCCACCACAGACAACATTCTGCGGGGCGTGCGCACTGGTGGACGCCGGGGCGAGCTCAGGTCCGTGAGAGTTCGTGCTCTGCGTAAGCCTCCGTCCCGCCTGGCCGCGGGCGATCTGATCGTCCTCGGCGTGGCGGGAACGTCCCGGGTTCGAGCACGTGTCCCGCGGTCGCCGATACTCATGGCGGGTACCCCGACCCCGGAGGCATCGTGCTGCAACGGCTCGCGCATTTCTCGTATGAACGCCGGCGACTGATCCTGCTGCTGTGGGTCGCCGCGCTCATCGCGGTCAACGTCATCGGCTCGAGCATTGGCTCGTCGTATTCGCAGAGCTTCTCGTTGCCGGGCACCGAATCGCAGCGAGCGACCGACCTCCTCCAAGCACGTTTCCCGGCCAGGGCTGGGGATTCGGGTCAGATCGTGTTCTCGACTCTTGCTGGTGTTCGGGCAACGGCGGTTGAAGCACGGCTGGGCCGTGTCTTTGCTGCGGTCGCTCACGTCCCTGGGGTCACGGGCGTCGAAAGCCCATACGCCACCGTCGGCAACCGCCAAGTCTCGACAGACGGGACGGTGGCGTACGCGACAGTTGACTTCGCCGAGCGTGGCAATCAGATCACGACGCAGACCAAGGACGCGGTCGAGAACCTCGCTGTCGCGGCGCGTGGCAACGGTCTCAAAGTCGAGCTCGGCGGGCAAATGTTCGAATCCAAGCCGGCTCTGGGCGCTACCGAGCTGATCGGCATCATCGCCGCGATCATCATCTTGCTGGTGGTCTTCGGGTCCGTGCTGGCGATGGGCTTGCCGATCATGACTGCGCTGTTCGGCATCGGCATCGGCCTTGCCTTCGTCGAGATGATCTCCCGAGTGCTCTCGACACCGAACTTTGCTGCCGAGCTGGCATCCATGATCGGCATCGGCGTCGGCATTGATTACGCGCTGTTCATCGTCACTCGATACCGCCAAGGACTCCAAGAAGGACTTGCGCCAGAGCTAGCCGTGGTCCGCGCGATTGACACCGCCGGACGAGCGGTTGTCTTCGCCGGCACGACGGTCATGATCTCTGTTCTGGGCCTGTACCTGATGGGCGTGGCGTTCGTCCAGGGCCTCGCGGTCGGCACGTCTCTGACTGTCGCGCTCATCATGCTGGCATCGATCACGCTCCTGCCTGCGGTACTTGGCTTCGCCGGGCGCAACATCGACAAGCTCTCGGTTCCTGGGCGCCGCACCCGAGAGACCCAATCGCGCCAGAGCTTTTGGTTCCGTTGGAGTCGGCTGGTGCAGCGCCGACCCTGGCCCGCGTTCCTGGCGACGCTGGCGGTATTGGGCGTGCTGGCGGTTCCGCTGTTCAGCCTTCGTCAGGGATTCAGCGACGCAGGCGGGAACCCGACGAGCGACACGACGCGGCGAGCGTATGACCTGTTGGCCCACGGGTTTGGACCCGGGTTCAACGGGCCGCTCACCCTGGCAGCCGAGTTTCCCAAGGGTACGAACCCGGCAGCATTGAACAACCTGGTGGTCGCGGTGCGCGACACGCCCGGGGTCGCAGCGGCCAGCCCCCCCACGCTGAGCCCGTCGGGGACAGCGGCGGTCATCCAGGTGGTCCCGACCAGCTCACCTCAGGCGGTGCAGACCACCGATTTGGTCACCCATCTCCGAGACCGGGTCATCCCTCAGGCCGTGAACCGGACCTCAGTCGTCGTCCATGTCGGCGGGCTCACCGCAGAAACGATCGACGTGTCAAACGCCCTGTCATCCCGGCTGCCACTGTTCATCGGTGCGGTCCTGGCGTTGAGCTTCTTACTCCTGCTCGTCGTGTTCCGAAGTGTGCTCGTGCCGCTCAAGGCCGTTGTCATGAACCTTCTCTCGATCGGTGCTGCGTACGGCGTGATCGTCGCCGTATTCCAGTGGGGTTGGCTCGGCAGCGTCGTCGGGATCAGCAAGACCGGACCGATCGCGCCCTTCATTCCCATGATGATGTTCGCGATCACCTTCGGACTGTCGATGGACTACGAACTGTTTCTGCTCTCCCGTATCCGAGAGCAGTATGACCGAACCCATGACAACGGTCTCGCGGTAGCTGACGGACTCGCCTCAACCGCACGCGTGATCACCGCGGCCGCGTTGATCATGGTGATCGTCTTCTTGAGCTTCGTGACCGGTAGCGAGCCCACGCTCAAGCTCTTCGGGCTGGGACTGGCAGCGGCCATCTTCATCGACGCGACCCTGGTGCGAATGGTGCTCGTGCCCGCGACCATGGAACTGCTCGGCGACCGAAACTGGTGGCTCCCGCCCTGGCTGGAGCGCATCACGCCTCGACTCCACGTGGAATCCAGCGAGCCCGAGCCAACGCCCGAACCGGTACCGGCGACAACCGAACCTGTTCCGACCGGTGCCGCTTGACGCCACGCTGCGACCAGATGCCAAAAGTTCGCGCTCCGTACCATGCACCATGGCATGGATGTGCCGTCCCGGGCACGCAGCGCGAGGCCAGCATTCGGGGCACGTCCCAGTGGCAGGAGGTCTCCGTTACGCCGCGCTGAGCTCGGCTGTCTCGTCAGGCGTGAGCCGCAACGACACGGCCTGGACGTTCTCTTCCAAGTGGGCCACCGATCCGGTGCCCGGGATAGGCAGCATCACTGCCGAGCGGGCGAGCAGCCACGCCAGCGCGACCTGGTGCGGAGTGGCACCACGTGCTTTCGCAACCCGCGCGACGGGGGAGTCGCGGCCGATCCTGCCCGCCTCAACCGGCGCCCACGGTAGGAACGCGATCGACTCGACCTCGCACCGGTCGACCAGCGAGTCGGAGCTGCGGTCGATGCGGCTGTAACGGTTCTGCACCGACACGATCGGCGTGAGCCGCATCGCCTGATCGAGTTGAGCTTCGCTCACGTTGCTCAAACCGATGTGACGGATCTTCCCCTGGTGCTTGAGTTCGACGAGCATGCCGACCGAGTCCTCGAACGGCACCTTGGGATCGGGACGGTGGAGCTGGTACAGCGGGATCTGATCGAGCCGCAGCCGCTGCAGGCTCTCGTCGCAGGCGGCGCGCAGATGCTGCGGCCGGCCATCGGTGGGCCACTGCCCGGGCCCGGTCCGCTTCAGACCCCCCTTGGTCGCGATGACGAGATCGTCGGGATACGGGTGCAGCGCTTCAGCGATCAAGCGCTCGCTCACGAAGGGACCGTACGAGTCGGCGGTGTCGATGAGGTTGACACCCACCTCCACCGCTCGTCGCAACACCGCGATCGCTTGGTCGAGATCGGGAGGGTCGCCCCAGATCCCCGGTCCGGTGATGCGCATGGCCCCGAACCCGAGCCGCCGCACCGGGAGGTCACCCCCCAGGCCGAAGGTTGTGACCGCCTGGTTGCCGGTCGAAGGATTGGCCATCGTCATGCTCTCTGTATCTCCGTGCGGCTACCGCTCAGGGCGTAGGAGGGAGTACGTCATCAGCAGTCTTTGGTACTGGTTCAGCGTGAGTGTCACACCCGCGCGCAGCGTCGACCCTCGCGAGCCGCCGGCCGATCGGGGGGAGGGTTCGTGAAACCGCCTGCTGGGCTGCTGACGTAGAGCCGAATGCACGCGCAGGGTGAAACTGACCCACGACCCAGTATCTCCCACCCGGTCGGGCATTTCCACCGGCCGCGGGGGCTGAGCGGCGCGATGGTGGGAGCGGCACCACCTGGTCGGCGGGGAACCGGCACTTGGTAACCATCTCGGCGTGCGTTGAGGACTTGGCCGAGATGGCCGAGCCGGCGCCTGGCCATACTTTCAGCCGTGACGGTGAACGGCCGTGCAGGGCGAGGACGAGCGTGGTGATCGTTTCACGCTGATGGTCCCGCCTCGTGAAGAGCGGCGGCCCTCGAAACGCCGATTCCGGCTTCGCTCATGAGATCCACTCCGGCGTCACCAAGCTGACAATCGAATCGGTGCGACGAACGCCTCTATCTGGCCGCTGCGAAGTGATTTGTGGCGCGGATCAGTTCTTGTGCAAGGCGGGCGTCGGGGGAATGCCCGGCCTCGTCGACGACCACGAGCCTGGCTTGTGGCCACACGCGCTTGAGTTCCCATGCGTTGCCGACGGGTGCCTGAAAGTCGAAACGCCCATTCACCAGGACTCCGGGAATGTCGGCCAAGGAGTCAGCTCCGCGCAACAGGCTTCCGGGCTCGAGCCAGGCGTCGTGGCGAACGTAGTGGGTAACGAGGCGAGCGAACGCCATCGAAAAGGCGGCATCGTTAAACCTCGGGGCCAGCCCAGGAGTCGGAGGCCACGCTGGGGTCGCGGATTCCCACATGCACCACTCGAACGCGGCTCGCTGGCGAACCGCGAGATCGGGATCGTGCAGGAGGTGGTAGTACGCCTCGACCGGATCGCTTTCGGCGGCCGGCGTTGCAGCGCACAAGCGCTCCCACTGCTCGGGAAAGAAGACGGCCACGCCGCCGCGAAACAGCCAGTTGAACTCCTCGCGTCGTCCTGTCGTGACACCGAACAAGATCATCTCCGTGACGCGGTCGGCGTACCTCTCGGCGTAGGCGAGCGCCAACGTGGTGCCCCACGACCCGCGCAAGACCAACCAGCGGTCGACATCCAAGCGTTGACGCAGCAGTTCGATGTCGGCGATCAGGTTCGAGGTGTTGTTGCTCGTCAGATCAGTATCGGGTGAGCTTGCGTGCGGCGTGCTCCGCCCACAACCCCGCTGATCGAACAAGGCGACCCGGTAGGCCTCAGGGTCGAACAGCCTGCGGTGCCACGCCGAACATCCCGAGCCTGGACCGCCGTGGAGGACGACGGCCGGTTTGCCGTCAGGATTGCCGCACGTCTCCCAGTACACGGAGTTGCCGTCGGCGGCATCCAACATCCCATGCTCGTACGGTTCGATCTCTGGATACAGACCTGTCATGACAGTCGCTTGGATCCCATGCCTCGGAGCGGCCGACCCGATGATGTCATCCCAAGTTGGCCATCGAACATCGACTTCGGCAGGCCGGTGACGGCCTCCGACGGGATCCAGGACACCGCCCGGACGGAAGATGCGATCCGCCCGTTACCGCCTCGACGGGCCTCGCGACCACGGTGCGGATCTCGGACAGTTTCCACCAGGGCCCGAGCCCCCAGGCCCGAGGGGAGGCTGGCATCCCCGTGCCGTGGAGGTGGGCCACCTTGCCGGCTGAGCGTCGGAGGGGCTCAATGATGTACATGGCCGGGCGAGCAGAGGATCGGGAGCGGAGGATCTCGGTGTTCCTCGCCGACGACAACGTCATCGTGCGTGAGGGGGTCCGAGCCCTGCTGGAGCTCGAGCCTGACTTTGAGATCGTCGGTACTGCGGGCGACTATGACGAGCTGGTCGACGGCGCGGACGTCGCCGCGCCCCAAGTGCTCGTCACCGACATCCGGATGCCCCCGAGCTTTCAAAGTGAAGGCATCGACGCCGCCAAAGAGCTGCGCAAGCGTCACCCAGGCACCGGCATCGTGGTGCTGTCCCAGTACGACGACCCTGAGTACGCGGTGGCGCTGCTCGCCGACGGGGCAGCCGGCTACGCCTACCTCCTGAAGGACCACGTGGCCGAGGCGGACCAGCTCGCATCCGCGGTGCGCACCGTGGCAACTGGCGGCTCCGTGATCGACCCCAAGATCGTCGACGCGCTGGTCAGCCCCGTGGCCGGGGAGGGCAGCCTCACGGGCGCCGAGGAAGCGTTGCTCCACGATGTCGCCGAGGGCCGGCCGATCAAGGCCATCGCGACGACGCAACACACGACGCCGGCCGCGGTCGCTGACGCGGTCGAGGCTATGTTCCTCAAGCTCTCCCAGGGGGCGACGGCGGGGACCGCCGGCTCACTGCGCCGGTTGCGCATGTTGCACCAAGCGATCGTCGACCGCGAGGAACAGGGTGAGACACTCAGCCGACTCCTGCCCACCGGGGTCGCCGAGAAGCTCCGCCGCGAAGGTGGCCGAATCGGAAGGACCGAAGAGCTCGTCGTCACCGTCTTGATGTCCGACGTGCGAGGCTATTCGGGGATCGCCGAGCAAGCCGACCCGAGCAGTCTTGCCTCGCAACTCAACGAGCACCGAGCCGAGATGAACCACGCGATCCTCGACGAGGGCGGCACGGTCATGCAGTTCGTCGGTGACGCCGTGATGGCCTGCTTTGGCGCCCCGGTGGCACAACCGGACCACGCCGACCATGCGGTCAACGCCGCACGGGCCATGCACGAACGCCAAGCATCGGTCAACCAGCGCTGGGAACGGGACGGGCTTTCGTGCTTTGGGCTGGGCATCGGCATCTCGACCGGTCCGGTGGCGGCTGCGCTCCTGGGCTCCGAGGAACGCCTTGAGTACACGCTGGTCGGCGACACCGTGAACCTGGCCCAACGGTTGCAGGACCTGGCCCGTCCTGCCGGCCGAGTCGTCTTGAGCGAAGCGACCCTCGAAGCGCTGCGCCAGCCCCTGGAGTGCGTGGAACTCGGGCCGCAGGCAGTGAAGGGGCGCCAACATACCGTGCGAGCGTTTCTGATCGATACGACCGGAGGCACGAGCTGATGGATGAGGACTGCGTCGTCGAAACCCGGGGACTCCGCAAGACGTTCGAATCTGACGGCGCGCCGGTGCGCGCCCTGCGCGGGGTCGACTTCACCATGCGGCGCGGAGAGTTCGTCGCCATCATGGGACCCTCGGGGTGTGGCAAGTCGACCTTGCTCAACCTGGTCGCTGGTCTGGACACGCCGACCGACGGCGAGGTGGCCCTCGCTGGGGAGAGCCTGGTCGGACGCAGCGAGGACGAGCTCGCCGTCATGCGCCGCCGACACATCGGCATCGTCTTTCAGTTCTTCAACCTCCTTGAGGGGATGACCGTGCTGGAGAACGTCACCCTGCCCGCGGTGATCGCCGGCGCCCCCCGCAAACGCGCCGAGTCCCGAGCCCGTGACCTGCTCGACCTCCTCGGCCTCGCCGAGAAGGCCAACGACGCCCCCGGCGTCCTCTCAGGCGGACAGCGCCAACGCCTCGCGATCGCCCGGGCGCTCGCCAACGAACCAACCCTGGTACTCGCGGATGAGCCGACCGGGGCCCTCGATTCCGAGAGCGGCCAGGAGGTTCTTGAGTTGTTCCGACGCCTTCACGCTGGCGGTCAGACCATTCTGCTCGTCACCCACGACGACCACGTGGCCGCCCGGTCCGACCGAATCGTGCACATGCGCGACGGCCGAGTCGACTCGCACACCGACCAACCGCCGCTCACCGCCATCCCGTTGCCGTAACGGCGGGGCGTCGCGGCCTGGAGAATCGAGCGCATCGATGGTGACCAGCATGAAGCCTCAAACCCCACCTGGTGAGCGCCTCGAGATCACTGGCATCCGCGATCACCTGCACGAACCTCGCCGCCTCCGAGGGCGCGGATGGCTCACCGCCGCCGTCGCGCTCCTGGCCGCCGGCGGGGCCCTGCTGGGCGCGTCACTGGACGTGAGGATGCCTGTCGGCGCTGGTCGGTTCTTGAGCACCGGCCTGATCGTGGCCTGGTGCGTCTGCGCCCTGTACCTAGCGAAACGTCGTCCAGACGAGCCCTCAGGGCTCGTGATGAGCACGGGCGCGCTGGGCGCCACGCTCGCCGTGCTGGGAACGGTGCTGCTGGGACGGCACGTGGGGTCTTCGGCTCGCGACCTCGCCGCCGCCTGTCGTGCGATGGGGGTCGCGGCGTTGCCGGCGTGCGGCCTGCATCTTGTCCTGGGGCTTCCCGACGGGCGGTTGCGGTCCACGGCACGCCGAACGATCGTCGGCCTCGCCTATGGCGCCGCGCTTGGTGTCGCGGTCCTCGGCTTCACGCGGCGCCCCGCGCTCCCGCTCGTCGGCGTCGCCGTGCTGTCAGTGTTCGCCGGCACCGCGGCGGCGCTCGGATTCGTTGCTCGTTGCCGCCAGGCCACCCCCAGCACCCGGCCTCGGCTGCAGTGGCCGGCTTGGGGGGTGACGGTCGCGATCGCCATCGGGTCGGGGACGGCCGTCCTGAACGGGCTGGTCGCCTGGCCGGGCCCGATCCGCGCCATCGCGGTCGGCGCGACCGTCCTCATACCGCTGTCGCTGGCGATCGCAGCGTCGGGTCAGATCGCCGTGCGGATCGATCGGCTCCTCGTGCACACGATCACGCTCGCCGGCTTGGTTGGTCTGGTCGGAACGTCCTACGTGCTGGTGGTCGTGGGCCTGGGCAGAACGCCAACCGGCGACGAACGCTCCCTCCTCGGACTCTCGATTCTCGCCGCCGCCATCGCAGCCCTGCTCTGGGTCCCAGCTCGGAGGCGCCTGACCGACTTCGCGACCCGGCGTGTCTACGGCGAACGCCACGCTCCCGACGAACTGCTGCGCACCTTCGGGAGCCGCCTCACCCGGGCGCTGCCGCTCGATGAGCTGCTGCTCCAGCTCGCCGAATCCCTGAAGAAGACGATGGCCCTCGAGGCAGCCGAGGTCTGGACGCGCTCCGCCGAAGGTCGCCTCGAACGTGTGGTATCCGTGCCCGATCGCGGGCCGGCGGCGATCGCCCTCGGCGCCGACGAAGAGCGCGTCGTCGCGCGCGCTGGCGTTTCGGGGCCGGTGTGGGCACGCGTCTGGCTCCCCGCGCTGATCCCCACCGACCGAGAGGAACCGGTACTCCGGATCGTCCCAATCACGAACTCAGGCGAGCTGCTCGGCCTCATGGTGGCGAGCCGACCCGACGGCGCCATCGCCTTCGACGACCATGACGACCAGGCCCTCACCGAGCTCGCCCGCCAGGTCGGCCTCGCGCTGCACAACGTCAAGCTCGACTCCGCACTCCAGGAGTCCCTCGACGAGGTCCGACGCCAAGCGGATGAGCTCCGCGCCTCGCGAGCCCGGATTGTCCAGGCGGGGGACGCGCAACGCCGGGCCATCGAGCGCGACCTGCACGACGGCGCGCAGCAGCACCTCGTCGCGCTGGCGGTGAGCGTTCGGCTCGCCCGCCAAGTCGCCGAGTCCGATGTGTCGCAAACGATCACGATGCTCGAAGCGATCGGGACGGACCTGCAAGACGCGGTGCAGGAGCTACGCAACCTCGCGCACGGGATCTACCCGCCGCTCCTCGCCGAGCGGGGCCTGCCCGAGGCGCTGTCGGCCGCGGCGGGGCGTGCGGCCCTGCCCACCAGCGCCGAAGCCGAGAGCGTGGGCCGATACCCCCAGGCGACCGAAGCCGCCATCTATTTCTGCGTGCTCGAGGCGCTCCAGAACGCGGGGAAGCACGCCGGCGACGGCGCCCAAGCCACGATCAAGCTGCACGAGAACGAAGGCGCCCTCCTCTTCGAGGTCGCCGACGACGGCGCCGGCTTCGACCTCGCGACCGGCGCGCATCACGGCCACGGCTTCGTCAACATGGCCGACCGCGTGGGCGCCATTGGCGGCACGATCACGGTCGACTCGGCCCCGGGAACCGGAACTCGAATCTCGGGCCGCATCCCGCTCCTCGGCTAACGCGGCAAGCCAAGTCGATTCGTCCCCGTTTGGTCGCGGTGGCCGCCCGCGGTGGCCGACCAAGTTTGGTTCAGGTTTGCGCCCGTCCTGCCCAGAGGTCCTGCACCACGGCCGGCCCGAACTCCTCTTTGTTGACATACGCGGTCGCGCCACAGTCCAGCGCGTCCGCCGAGAGGTCGTCGGCCTGGTAGGTGGAGAGCAACACGACGACGACCCCGGGATGCTCGGCCGTGATGTGACGGGCGGCCTCGATCCCGCTGATACCGGGCATGTTGATGTCCATGAGCACGAGCCCGGGCGTGAGGCGGTCAACGAGCTCGATCGCCTCTTCGCCGCTCTTCGCCTCCTCTACCACTTCGAATCCCGGTGTCAGGCCGACCACGGCTCGCGCCGCCCGTCGAAACGGCGCCTGGTCGTCGACGATGAGGACTGCGACCTGATCGCCGGGCACACCCCAGTCTCGCATCCGGGCTGAGTCGGCCCCACCGTGGCGCCACCGAGTTGCTCGGGGTGCTAGCACCACCTGGGTTCGCCACTGACGCCATTCGGCTCGCTGCCTGCTGGCCCGATGGTGTGGGCGGTCAGCTGGTCTGATCGGCGAGGTAGAGGATGACTGCCTTGACCCGGTGGTGCACGTCCGGCTCCTCCGAGAGTCCCAACTTGGAGAAGACCGAGTTGATGTGCTTCTCGACCGCGCGTTCTGAGAGGCCGAGGGCGGTGGCGACGCCGGCGTTGTTGCGACCTTGTGCCATCTCCGCGAGGACCTCGCCCTCGCGTGGCGTGAGGCCGTCGAGTGGTGAGTCGCGCCGACGGGAGCGGGCCTCCACCAGGACCTCGACCACCTGCGAATCGATCACGGAGCCGCCCGACGCGACCTCACGGATGGCGCGGAGCAGCTCCTCGACGTCGGAGACGCGTTCTTTTAGCAGATACGCGCGCCCGGCTGCTCCGTGCTCCAAGAGCGCGAGCGCGTACCCAGGCTCGACGAACTGGCTCAGCACGACCACACCTACCTGAGGATGGCGAGTCCGCAACTCGTCCGCGGCGCGTACGCCTTCGTCGGTGCCGGTCGGTGGCATGCGGATATCGGTGAGCACGACGTCTGGCCGGTGCTGCTCGACGGCCGTGTAGAGACCCTCGAGGTCCGCGCAGACCCCTGCGACCTCGATTTCCGCCTGGGCCTCGAGCAGACGAACCACGCCCTCGCGCACCAGATAATGGTCCTCGGCCACCACGACCCGGATCATCGATCCTGCCTTCACTGCCGAGCGCGTTCCCCGACCCCCGCGGGCCTTCGAGACCGCATGAGGCTAATGGGTGCGGAGCAGTCCGCTGGAGTGCAGGCTGAGCCTGACGCCCCGCCGGCGACTCCCCGCGGCACCGGTCCTTGCGCTCAACGCGCGATCCCGGGCGGGAGATCACCGTCGCGCGGTGTGGTGCTGGCACGAGGCCGCCACACCGGCTGCCCACCTTGTTCGGCCCAGGCGTGCCCGTCAGGCTACGTCTTGGAACCGGCAGCCCAACCCCCGGGCGGAGGTCGAGAAGACGTGCGCCACCAAATGCTCAGCGGTGGATCGCCGTGAGCCGGACGATCCTCCGGGTTGCCTGGTACCGGCTCCGAGCCACGTTTGCCCGTCGATGGGGCGGCTACCTCGCCCTGGTACTCCTGATCGGCCTGCTGGGTGGCCTCGCCATGGGCGCGGTTGCCGCCGGTCGGCGCACGCAGTCGTCCTTCCATGCCTTCATCGCCAGCACCAATCCGTCCGACCTCACCCTCGGGACCGGCCTGTACAACCCGGCGAGCCCGAACGGCGCCGGCTACAACGCCGCTCTCGTCCACACCATCGCCCAGCTGCCTCACGTGAAACACGTCGAGAGCTATGCATCGTTCAACGGTGCCCTGTTGGGTCCCAACGGGGCCCCCAGCAGCGCCTTCGCCAACAGCAATACCAATTTGAACACGCTCGGCAGCGTCGACGGCGAATTCTTCAACCAGGATCGGCTGCCCGTCACCCAAGGCCGACTGGCCGATCCCACCCGGGCCGACGAGGTCGTGATGCCCGCGGCGCTGGCCCACGAGCTCCGGCTCCACGTCGGTCAGGTCGCCTCGTGGGGCTTCTACACCAACGCGCAGGAGGGCTTTGCGACGCCCGGTCCGGGGAGCCAGCCGTATCTACGATTGAACATCAGGCTCGTTGGCACCGTGGTACCCAACGACGCGGTGGTGCAGGATGCCGTCGACGCCAACTACGGGAGCCCAAATGTGGTCTTCACGCCGGCGCTCACCCAACGGCTCCTGCAGTGCTGCACCGTCTACTCCTTCAGCTCGCTTCAGCTCGAGCATGGCAGCCGTGACGTCGCCGCCGTAGAGTCCGAGCTCGAGCGCGTCATTCCGCCCTCGCTGCCCCGCGACTTCAACGCCGTCTCGCTCACCGAGGCGAAGGCGCAACGGGCGATCAAGCCGCAGGGGATCGCCCTGGGCGTGTTCGGCGGGATCGCCGCGCTGGCCACCCTGCTCATCGCCACCCAGGCGATCGGCCGCCAGGTTCGTCTCCGCGCTGGTGAGGAGAGCACGCTGCGAGCGCTCGGAGCCGATCCCGTCATGACGATCGGCGATTCGCTCATCGGCATCGTGGGCGCACTCGTCGTTGGTTCCGTCGTGGCCGCTGTCGTGGCCGTCGCCGTCTCGCCGCTCGCCCCCATCGGCCCGGTGCGCCCCGTCTACCCGTCGTCGGGCATCGCCGTCGACTGGACGGTGCTCGGCCTCGGGCTGGCCGTGCTGATCGTCGGCCTGAGCGCGATCGCGGCAGCGCTCGCCTACCGCGCGGCTCCACATCGCGCTGCCCGCGGAGACGAACCGGTGATGCGAGGATCGGCGCTCGCCCGTGCCGCAGCCAACTCCGGTCTGCCGACGCCCGCGGTAACCGGAATCCGGTTCGCGCTCGAACCGGGAGCGGCTCGCAACGCGGTGCCGGTGCGGTCGGCCATCCTGGGTGCTGCGCTGGCGATGATCGTCGTGATCGGCACCCTCACCTTCGGCGCCAGCCTCGACACGCTCGTCTCACATCCCGCCTTGTACGGATGGAACTGGAGTTACGAGCTCGCCGGAGGAGGGGGCGTCGGCACCATCCCGCCCCAGCAGGCCGCATCGCTCCTCGACCGCGACCGTTCGGTGGCCGCCTGGGCCAACGTCTCGTTCGCGACCCTGCAAATCGACGGCCAGACCGTGCCCGTTCTCGGCGAGAGCCCCCACGCGACGGTCGCGCCACCCGTGCTCTCCGGGCACGGGTTCGATGCGCCCGACCAGGTTGTGCTCGGCGCCACCACGCTGGCCGACTTGCATAAGCGGGTAGGGGATTCGGTCGAGGTTCGCTATGGGCCCACCAAGCCGACACGACTCACAGTCGTCGGAACCGCGACGATGCCCGCGACCGGTATCCCCGGCGCGGCCCTGCACCCGACCATGGGGTCTGGGGCCCTGCTCTCGTACAAGCTGATCCCGGACTCCGTCCGAAACAGCTTCCGGAACTCCCCGGACGGCCCGAACGCGATCTTCGTGCGCCTTCGGGGCGATGCGAACCTCAGCGCGTCGCTCCGTGCGCTGAACCAGACCGCCACCGCGTTGACCGTGCCCACCAACTACGGCGTGTCCGTTGTGCCGGTGCAACGTCCGGCGGAGATCGTGAACTACCGTTCGATGGGGACCACCCCCGCGATCCTCGGGGCCGCGTTGGGCGTGGGGGCGGTCAGCGCCTTAGGGCTGACCCTGATCGCCTCGGTTCGCCGCCGCCGCCGCGACCTTGCCCTCCTCAAGACGCTCGGCTTCACGAAGCGTCAACTCGCGGCGACCGTCGCCTGGCAAGCGAGCGTGGCGGTCGGCATCGGGACCGTCGTGGGGGTACCGCTGGGAATCGTCCTCGGGCGCTTCTTGTGGGACCTGTTCGCCCACCAGATACACGCGGTGGCCGCACCGAGCGTGCCAACCGCATCGGTCATCCTCGTCGCGGTCGGGGCGCTCGCGCTCGCCAACCTGGTCGCGGCGATCCCCGGGCGTATCGCCGCCCGTACGCCGACCGCGGTGCTGCTCCATGCGGAGTAAGCGCGGCGGACTCACCGTCGACGCGGGCGTTCCTCGCGTCCGGCGATGATCGGAGAGCTTCCCGACGACCACGGGTACGGCGAGCGCGTGGGGGCTACGCTCCGATTCCAGTGGGGGCCAAGATCGCCGCGCTCCAGCGGGCCGCGGCGGGCGCACCGTGGTACCGCACGCCGATCAATGTGACGTTCCGGTCGGGCCTGAACCAGGTCGGTGTCCACCCAACGGCGTCGGGCGATCGCCTGAGACCCGGCTCAGATCGTAGGCAGTACGCGTCAGGTGGTGGCGTTCACGCTCGGGCGTCCATCTCGATTGCTGGTGGTCGGGCTCACGACGTCGGGGGGCAGGGCGACAGCAGCGTCGGCCGTGTCAAGCTCGTCCTCCGGGATCGTCGGCCGTGGGGCAGCAATCGCCCGCGAGCGCCGCTGCCCCCCGGAGCGCACAGGCCCGCGGGGTCGGGCTCGGGCCGTGGGGAGGGCTGGGTGTAGGAAACCACCGTGACTGGCGTGCTTGCGTTTACGGCGCTCGCGGCGCTCCTCGTGGTAGTGGCACGGGGTGGGTCACCCCGAGTGGAGTTCGTCGTTGCGTCGGTGAGCGCTGGCTGTGTGCTCCTCGGTGGCGCACTCTCGTGGTCGGACGCTCGGCACGCACTCGGCGTGCTGGGGCCCACGTTGGGGTTCCTCGCCGCGATCTTCGTCATCGCGGAGGTTGCGGGAGCCGCTGGCCTGTTCGCAGCGGCCGGTGCGCAGATCAGTCGGCTCGCACGCTCGCCTCGCGGCGTTGTCGTCCTGGTGGCACTGGCCAGCGCGGCGATCACCGCCGTGCTCAGCCTCGACGCGACCGTGGTGCTCTTCACGCCAGTGGTTGTTCTCGTGGTGCGAAACCGGCGGGCAGCGGCTGATCCGGCACTGGTCACGACGACGCAAATGGCGAACGGATCATCACTGCTCCTGCCAGTCTCGAACCTCACGAACCTGCTCGTCTTTTCGGCCACGGGTCTGAGCTTCGCCGGATACGCGCTGCGCATGGCGCTCCCCACCGTCGTGGCGGTCGCCGTCATCACCCTGGTGGGCGCGCGCCGGGCTTCGCCCGAGGCGTGCCCGCAGCCGGTCACCGTCGAACGTGTCCCGCTGGGCTGGTTCTCGAGGCTCACCGCGGTCTGCTTGGTCCTGATCCTCGTCGCGTTTCTGGTGAGCTCGCTGCTCGGTGTCGAACCGGTCTGGATCGCCGCCGGGGGAGCGGTGGTGCTGGGAGCGGCCGCGCTCGTCACCCACCGGCTGACCCTGACCCGCGCCGTTCGGGCGGTCTCGCCCGGCTTCCTGATCTTCGTGGCCGCCTTGACCGTGGTGGTCGCCGCCGCTGACCATCACGGACTCCGAACCGCCGCGCAGCACCTCGTACCGCGCGGCTCGGGGTTCCTCGCCCTGCTCGGCATCACGGCGCTCGGAGCGCTGCTCGCCAATCTGATCAACAACCTGCCCGCCACCCTGTTGTTGCTCACGGTCATCCCGTCGGGCGCGGCGCCACAACTCCTCGCACTCCTCGTCGGAGTCAACGTCGGCCCGAATGCCACCTACACCGGATCACTCGCGACGCTCCTCTGGCGACGAGCGGTCCGCCAGGCTGGCGTCGAACCCCCCGCAGGAGCCTTCTATCGGATGGCGCTCGTTGCGACACCCGTCGCACTGCTGGCATCGACCGGCGCGTTGTGGGTCACGTTGCGACTCGTTGGAACATGACACCCATACACCAAGCCCGGCCCCGAGCCCTCGCCGAGCGCCAACCCGCGATGTCGGAGCCGCCGACCTGACTGCGACGCTGTCGGCCTATCGATCCGCCCGGAGCGTCGGACGCGGCCGTGAACGGGTCTCCGGCGGCTCGGGCTGGGCGGGCGGTGGTCTGGGGTCCCGCTACGTCTGCGAGCAGGCGCGGATTGCGGCGTCCGCGGCGGTCTCGGTGGCCAGTTTGGCACCCTTCGCGAGGCGAGCCATCCGCGGGATTCGCCCCGGGTGTCGCAGGAAGTAGCGAACGACTGCTCGCCCGTCGGGTGTTCCGTCCTGATGACTGAGATGGAACACCTCTTCATCGATGCTGCCGTCGGTCGCTCGGTCGCTGATCACGCGGAACACCGACCACGGGATCTTGCGCTCCTCGCAAAGTTCGGCGATGGCGGCGGTTTCCATGTCGAGCGACACCACTCCTCGGGCCCGAAGGTCCGCTACGGCTCCCGGCTCAGTGAGCAGAACGTCGGTCGTCCACATCGTGCCGTTCGGAGTCCCGTCCCCGAGTGGGTCCGGCCGATGCTCGGAGCCCGTGGCGCTGTTGACGACGACCTCCGGGAGGATGAGGGTCCCGATCGGGGTGAGGTTCTCCACGGCTCCAGTGATCCCCACCACGACCACTCGGTCAATGGCGATCGCGTCGAGCAAGCGGCGAGCCCCCGCGAGGGCCAACTCGGTGCCCATCCCGGTCACGATGGCCACGACCTCGTGGCCATCGAGGGTTCCCGAGTACATGGCGACGTCGCCGGACTCCGTCTTGGTGAGCGAGAGCTTCCTCACCAGCGGCTGGAGCTCCATCGGCATGGCACAGATGAACGCAGTGCGACCGGGACCTGAGGGAGTGTCCACCACCGCATTCTGCCCCCTCTCGAGGGATCACAGCCAGGACGTGCGCGCCCCCCGGACGAGCTGAGGAGCCCGGCCACCCGGCGAACGCGCTCGCGCCCGCCGAAGCGATGGGCGCGGGTGTACCCGGGGTCGCACCCATCTCGGCGCCGACGATGCAGATGCCAGCGTCAAACGATCGTCCCCGAGGACTCCTCTGCCCCCAGAGCATGTCCGCCGATGCCGGGCCCGCGATCCGCCATACGCGAGACTCGCGCCATCACGATCCTGCTGCTCCTCATCGGGATGGCGCTCGTCACGTGGGTCGTGTTCAGCGCGATCCTGCGACGTCGGACGCAATTGATCAGCGTACGCGGGATGAGCACGACGGCTGATATTGGCCGACTCAACGACATGCCGCGTGTGCAGGCTCGTGACCTGACGATGACCGGCTCCGACAGCGCCCGCTTGACCGTCGTCACCCCGAGTGACGCCGAGGGCGCGAGATCCGGTGCCGGAGGGACCGAGACGGAGTTCTTGATCGCGATCAACGACGGTGATCCGGGATTCGCGATCCTCAACCAGTGGATCGAGGACCAGAGCGTCCTGGGCATGGTCGTGCCACCCGAGAGCCGGCTCCTGCGGCTCCGTTGCCTGGATGACCTTCAACCGCTCACTCTGCGACGCCTCGATACCTGAGACGCCGGCGGTACTGAGCGCACCACGCCGGACGAGCGCGCCGACACCCTCGCGATCCGCCGCTGGCTGCGGTCATCGCCCTGCGGGCCCCGAGAGCAGGGTCTCCCTACGAGCCATGTCGTCCCCGGCGGGATGCAGGTGCCGGTGCGACGCTGAATCTGCGCGCGCCGCCCGTCAGTTGCCGCGTGCGAGCTCGCCCCACCGGCTGGTCAGGACCCACTGTCGGCCTGTAGACAAGGCGGACTTGAGGGCAGGCCAGCTGTCAGGATCTGGGACGTGGCGACCGACCACCAGGGTGTGACCCGTGATGGGCCACAACGCCGGAGCTCGCACCGCTTGGTTGGGGCTGGGTACTCGACGCTGAAGCGGCTGATGGTGGGTCGGCCGCTGGCCAACCAAGCGGCCGATACGCAGCGCCTACCGAAGCGCATCGCGTTGGCGGTGTTCTCCTCCGATGCGGTGTCGTCGACGGCGTACGGCACCGAGGTGATCCTGACGGTGCTGGTGCCAGTGGCCGGCGTCGCCGCGATCGGCGTTCTGGTGCCCTTGTCGCTGGTCGTCATCGGCGTCTTGATCGTGCTCGTCCTCAGTTATCGCCAGACCATCTATGCCTATCCAAACGGCGGCGGCTCGTACATCGTCAGCCGAGAGAACCTCGGCAAGAACCCATCGCTGGTCGCGGCTGCGTCGCTGCTGGTCGACTACACCCTGAACGTCGCGGTGTCGGCGGCAGCTGGGGTCGCAGCCATCACGTCGGCGATCCCGTCGCTGCAGCGCTATCCCGTCCCGCTGAGCATCGGTCTCGTGGCGATGATCATGCTGGTCAACCTGCGCGGGCTCCGAGCCGCTGGACGCCTGTTCGCCTTGCCCGTCTATGTCTATGTGACGACGTTGATGCTGTTGATCGTGGATGGCCTGATCCGCTCCTACACGGGCAGCCTGCCCCGGCTCCCGGTCAATCACGTCCAGCTGAACCAGTTCACCCATAACGGAGCACTCCTCACCGGCGTCACGCTGTTCGCCCTGATGAAGGCCTTCTCCTCGGGAGCGGTTGCCCTCTCGGGTGTCGAGGCGATTTCGAACGGTGTCCCCGCGTTTCGGGAGCCGACCTCACGCAACGCGTCGACCACGCTGGTCTGGACGGGCGTGCTGCTCGGCGCTCCGTTGCTCGGGCTCGCCGCATTGGCCTCCCGGCTCCATCCCACCATCTCGACGACGGAGACGCTGCTCTCGATCTTCGGCGATCACGTCTTTGGCCGAGGAAGTCCTCTGTATGTGCTGCTCATGGCTTCGACGGCGGCCATCTTGTGCCTGTCCGCCAACACCTCGTTTGCCGACTTTCCCCGGCTCTCGTCCGTCGTTGCCCGGGATGGGTTCCTGCCCCGTCAGTTCGCCCGCCGTGGCGACCGGCTGGTTTTCTCCAACGGAATCGTCGCCGTCGCGGCCGCCGCGGCGGTGTTGCTGTGGGCCTTTGGCGGACAGGTGGAGGCCCTCATTCCACTGTTCGCGGTTGGCCTGTTCACGGCCTTCACCCTGTCTCAAGTGGGCATGGTCCGCCATCATCTGCGCCTGCGAGAGCCGCGATGGCGCTGGGGCATCGCGATCAACGCGCTCGGTGCGACGGCCACATCGATCGTCCTGGTCGTCGTACTGATTTCAAAGTTCACGGAGGGTGCCTGGATCCCGACCATCGTCATTCCCGTGATTGTCGTGGTTTGCACGCTGATCAAACGCCACTACGACGCGGTCGAGGCTGAGCTCGCCGTGACGCTCAGCGAAGGCCTCCCGGTCATCCATAACAACGTCGTGGTTCTGGTAAGTCGGCTCAATCGGAATGTCGTGGACGCGGTGGCGTATGCCAAGTCCCTGCACCCCGAGCATCTCGTCGCCCTGAGCGTCGAAGCCGACGACATCAGCCTTGATGACCTCCGTGAGAGCTGGGCCGCGCTCAACAGCGGAGTCGCGCTCGAGGTGGCCGATTCTCCGTTCCGAGAGATCACCCAGCCGATCCTCGACTTCCTCGACAACCTCGATCGGCAGAGACCGGATGACGTGATCACCGTGATCCTTCCCGAGGTCGTGGTCCATCGCTGGACCGAGCAGTTCCTCCACAACCAAACTGCCGCGGTCCTCAAGACCCGACTGCTCTTCAGGCCCAACACCGTTGTGATCTCGGTCCCTGCCCAGATCGAATGACCCGAGAACGCAACCCACTCGACCCGCCACCGACGGCTCGAGTCCCGAGATCGCCCGGGCTGCGGGCGGCGACGGGCCCCAGTCCTTCAGCAGGTCAGCCCAGCCGGGCGACCGTCGCGATGGCCGACATCGCTGAGCCGATGGTCTCGTGCCCGGGTCGGCGCGCCGATCGCCCGCCTCGCGGCCCACGTCCTCCGGCGTTGGCCGGCCGCTCCCTCCTGTTGTCTCGTCGGGACGAGGCCTCCCACACCAGGTGACGGCGTCCCGGGCTGCTCGAGCCCGCGCCAGATCCGCGAGACTGCGGCGATGGTGCCGATTCCCTTGGCTTCCGAGCCCCTGCGAATCGGGCTGCTCGGCTGTGGTCAGATCGCGCAGGCGCACGCCGCAGCTCTTCGATTCCTCGCCGACGACGGAGTGGCGCGCGTGTCGGCGGTCGCGGATCCCGACCCGGAGGGGATCAGGCGGGTCGCCGGGATCGTCGGGGATCTCGAACGCTCTTACTCGGATGGTCGAGAGCTGATCGACGATCCGACCGTCGACGCGGTCGCAGTGGTCGCACCCACCCGGTTCCATCGTGACCTCATCGCCGCGGTGGCCTCGGCCGGCAAGCCACTCTTCACCGAGAAGCCACTCGCACCGGACTTCTCCACCGTGTGTGAGATCGCGGACACCGTCCGGGCCGCTGGGATCCCGGCCCAGGTTGGCTTTCAGTCACGATTTCATCCCATTGTCCGCCAGCTGCAGGACTGGGTCGTCGAGGGTGAGCTCGGCGCGCCGATGGCGTACACGATCCGCGACGACCAGTTCTGGCCCACGGGCGCGGTGGTGCCAGGCCACTCGAGCTGGCGAGCCGAGCGGTCCCAGGCTGGCGGTGGCGCACTGCTGGAACACTCGATTCACTCCTGCGATATTGCCTGCTGGCTCTTCGGCCCGGTCGCACGCGTCTTCGCGTCGACCCGGCACGTGTTCGGCTTCGACGTGGAGGACGTCGCGGCGATCACCATCGAGCACCACAGTGGCGTTGTGGGGAACCTCGTCACGGTCTTCAACGGTGTCCGCGACCGCGAAGAGCGGCGCATCGAGGTCTTCTTCGAGCGTGCGGCTGTCGAAGCGACGACGGACTTCATCATCGGTGCACCCGAGGACTCGTTGCTCCTCAAGCAGGACGGCGCTCCGGCTGAGCGCTTTGACGTGGACGCCCTACGCCGAGCGACCTTTGCCGCCGATGGCTTCGACCCGAACCGTGAGGTCTTCGTCTACCAGTACTTCGGTTACGCGGCGTTCGCGTCGGCGCTGCGACGCGGGCTCGACCCAGTACCGGGGATCGCTGACGCCGTCCGCGCTCACGAGGTGGTCGAGGCCGCCTATCAAAGTGCGCGAACCAAAGGGGCGGCCAACGTCGCCGACCTCCGATCGCGATAGCTGGCTTCAAGAACTGGGTGTCTGGCCAACGGAACGCGCCGGCCGAGGAACCCCAGCCTGCGCTCAGGCCCGTGATGCGGGCGAATCCGACACCGATGCCCACGCCCCCACCGCTGCGTCACAAGACCGGCGAGCCCAGGCGAGAGAACCGGCCGCGAGGATTCGGGTGACCGCTGGCTCGGAGTAGATTGGGTACTGGTGCTCGCCGCGGCTGTGGCCAGGTTGGCGAGAATCATCTGGTGTTGGTTCGTCCTGTCGATGCGATAGCCAACGGCAACGGGTGCGGAGGTCGCACATGCTCTCAGAAGCAGAGCGTCAAGAGCGGTTGGATGAGCTCACGGCGCTCATGGAGCTGCTGCGTCCCGCAGTACAGCAGGACGGCGGCGATCTTCGTGTTGTCGACGCCGACCCGGAAACCGGTGTGGTGCAGGTCACGCTCGAAGGCGCCTGCAGCTCGTGTGCGGTGAGTGCGGCCACGCTGCAAGGTGGTGTCAGTCGGATCCTCGCCGACCGCCTGTCGTGGGTCACCGAGGTTGTCGGTGCCGTCGACGACGAGATCGACTACGCGACCAGCGTCGCGATGGGCCGAGGCAACTACGTGGCTACGGGCGACTCGTCACCTCGATCTGACGCCTGACGCACCCAGTGTCGGAGTCCCGGCTCGCCGACGCCGCGAGCATCGTCGTCCTCTCGGGCGACGATGACCGGACGCGCCCGCTCTCAGGTGGGGACCCGCGCTCGGAGTCGATTCCGGGTCGCGACGGCCATCCCCCACAGGATCACGAGCACCCCGTACAGGCCGAGCGGCGCGCTCGAGCTGGCACCAAACGCCGCGACGGCGACGCCGGCCGCGATCGCGAAATCGCGCATCGACGTGCTCAACAGCACCGCCGTCGCCACGGGCTTGGGTGCCCGCCAGGCCAGGGCCGCCCCCAAGGCAGCGGAGCCCGCGAGGAAGAGGAGGAGGGCACCCGCGACGCCCACGTAGCTCCTCGAGAGCCGGACTTGGGAAGCCACCAGCCAGACCAGGAGGGTGACCAGGGCGATCGAGAGCCGAGCGAGGCTGTCTTCGAAACGTGCGAGCCGCGCGACGCGGGCCCGCACGAACAATCCGATGATCATCGGGGCCCCGACGATGAGCGCGAGATGGCCCAACAGGCTGAGCGCGTCGAGGTTGGCGGCCTCGCCCAACAGCCGGAGCGCGAGGCCGGCGCCGCCGACCGTGATCATCGTCGTGACGACGAGGACGCACGCCGCGACCGTGGCGTCACCGCCTGCCAATGACACCGCGGCGACCGAGGCGATCTCCGTGGGAGCGAGGCCAACCACCAGCACTCCGTGGCGCAAGGCCCCGGCGACGACCAGTCGTGAGACCACCCACGCGAGCGCCGGAAGCACCAGCATCCCAGCCACAATGGCGACACCGATTCGCCGGAGGTGGCTTCCGAGACTCGCGAACGCCGAGATCGGAATGCTGAGCGCGGTCACGAAGACCAGTACGGCTAAGCACGCGTCCAGCCCGCTGTGGCTCACGATGAGCCGAGCGGGTTCCGGCACGGCCTGGCTCATCGTGGCGACTGCCACGATGAGAACGAGCTCCTCGTAGGAACGAGCCGCACGGGTGGCGGCGAGCCCGATTCCGAGGGCGAGCAGACCCAGCACGAGTGTCGCGACCTGGTCATTTCCGTTGGCAATCGTGAATGAGTGGTAGGGCACGGTGTGGAAGAAGTCGTAGGAGAGCGCAGCGGAGCCCGCGGCCACGACGACGGGGCCAGGTCGGCGCGACATCGCGACGACCAGGACCGCGGCGAGGATGAGGAGGGCAATGTCGGCGTTGCCAGTGGATTCCCGGACGTCCACGAGTGCCGCGGCGGAAGTGGCCGGCAAGCCGGCGGCGAGGGCAGTCCATACCAGCGTCGACCGATGAGGCCGCCAGGTCGACCGGAGGATCGGCATCCCGCGCATCATATGGACGTGATGGCATCGCCAACTGATTCACCTACCACGTTCCGGCCGAAGGCGGCGCGCGTTCGCACCCGTTCGGTGGGTGGGCGCGCTGCCACCAGCCCCTCTCTCGAGCCGGGCCGATCGGCCGACCGTCGCGCGCTGACGGTGAGCGCCGCGTGCTGGGTGAACGCGAGACGATTGGAACGACGTCAGCCTGAGCCGGTAGCGAGTGCGTCGATCGTCTCGAGATGTGACTGGCGATCATGCTCGTCGAGGAACGAAGCAAGGAACGAGTTTCGTGCGAGCTCGATGACGTCGACTTGCGTCAGCGTGAGCGCCCGGGCGGTTTGGCGGTAGTTGTCGCTGATATAGCCGCCAAAATAGGCCGGGTCGTCGGAGTTAATCGTCGCGCGGAGCCCGTGGCCCAAGAGCTCAGCGAGGTTGTGCTGCTCGAGGGTAGGAAAGACCCGCAGCTTGACGTTCGAGAGCGGACAGACAGTGAGGGGGATCTGGTCGCGGGCAAGCCGGTCCACGAGGCGCGGATCCTCGAGGCACCGGATGCCATGGTCGATTCGCGACGCGTGCAGCAGGTCCAGCGCCTGCCAGATGTACTCCGGCGGCCCTTCCTCCCCGGCGTGCGCGACGGTCAGAAAACCCTCGCTCTTCGCCCGCTCGAACACGTGGCGGAACTTCTCGGGCGGGTTGCCGATCTCGGCGGAGTCCAACCCGACCGCGATGATCGCGTCGCGGTGGGGGAGCGCGAGGTCGAGGGTGGCCATCGCCGCGTCCTCGCTGAGATCTCGGAGAAAGCAGAGGATCAACCCGGACGTGAAGCCCTCGGTATGTCGCGCGTCTGCCAACGCGCCACTGATTCCGTTCACGACGGTCGAGAAGGCGATTCCTCGCTCCGTGTGGGTCTGTGGATCGAAGAAGATCTCGGCGTGGCGGACTCCCTGCTGCACCGCACGTGCGACATAGGCCGCGGTCAGGTCGTAGAAGTCACGTTCCGTGACGAGCACCCGGCAGCCCGCGTAGTAGAGGTCGAGGAACGACTGGAGATCCTCGAAGACGTACGCCCGGCGAACCCCCTCGACGTCGGGGTAGGGGAGGTCGACCCTATTGCGTCGGGCGAGGGCGAACATCAGCTCGGGCTCGAGCGTGCCCTCGATATGCAGATGCAGCTCGGCCTTGGGCAGCGCCGCGATCAACTCGTCGCTGGCCAGCGTGCGGTCAGCCATCTCGGCAACGTAGCCCTCAACGCGGCCCCGATGGCACCTCAAAGTTCGCTCGGCGCCGCGGCAGTTGCTCGCGACGCCGCGGCGAGCGGTCCGGAGCGGCGCGCCGCGGTGGGCCTACGACGTTCCGTGGTAGCGGGCGGCGGGGGTGCCGGGTGGGTTGTGCACCCCGGGCTGGGCGTCTGGGTTCCCCACGCAGACCTCGCACTCGAGACCATCAGGATCGCGGAAGAACACGCTCAGGACCCGCCCGAAGTCGGTGACGAACCCGTCACTGGCCCCTCGTTCCATCAGTCGGTCCCGGATCGTGTCGAACGCTTCGATCGAGTCGGCCTGGAGGGCGAGGTGATCGATGCGGCCGCGCCCGAACATGGGGGTCTGGTGGCCCGCTTCCGCATTCCCCGCGATCTGGAAGACGTTGAGCTCGGAGTGTGGCCCGACATTGATGATCGAGAGCCGCACATCGGAGGACTTCGGCGTCTCTGGTCCGTCCCGCAGCACGGCCGCGCCGAACACGTCCTCGTAGAAGGCGTGGAGCCGCTCCGTGTCGTTCGTCAGGATCGCGACGTGGTTGAGGCCGTTCAGCAGCATCGTTCTGCCCTCCTGCTCGGCCGAGCATACGGGTCGCCGTCACGAGGCCCGAGAGTCCACGCAGCCGCCATCGCCGCCGGCCGGCGAGACCTGGGGTCTCAGCGCCGGAGGCTGGAAAAGGGCCATCGCCCGACCGATCGGGGTCCATTCGGTATCAGTGCAAGTCGAGTCGTTGGAGCACCCGCACTTTCAGGCCGTCCATGGCGAACATCGACACCACCGCGATGCCGAGCACGAGCAAGACGAGCAGGAGACTGACACTGGTCATGAAGGTCCCCGTCGTGGCCAGCGCGGTGACAATGACGACGTCGACGCAGGTGGCCAGGACCAGCCAGCCACCTGGCCGTGAGGTCCACAGACGTCCGCGCTCCCGAACCAGGTACACGGTGGCTTGACCCGTGAAGACCAGCATCACGAACATCAGCGTTTGGACCTCGTGGAGGCCGAGGTGGAAGACCGCACGGGCGAGGAAGAGGTCGACGAACGATTCGGCCAGCACCGCGGCGGCGATGACCGCCGCCGCGAGGGTCAGTGCGTCAACTCGCCACCGATCGGGCTGCGCGGAAGGCCGGGACCGGTCGACCGCCAGCGCCATGGTGACAAAGTCGTTGGCGAAGAGGAGCAGGACGATCAGGAATGGAGTCGTCACGAAGTCGCGGGTGATCACGAAGGAGAGCGTCAAGAACAGGGCCACCTGTAGCGTCTTGACGATCTTGTTGAGAGTCCACGTCAGCATTCGCTGGTACACACCACGACTGACGCGCACCGCTGCGACGACGTCGACGAGGCCAGGTTCGGTTAACACCATGCTGGCCGCGGCCTTGGCGACATCCACGGCGCTGTCGACCGCGATGCCGACCTCGGCCTGCTTCAGGGCCGGGGCGTCGTTGACTCCGTCCCCGGTCATGGCGACGACGTGACCGTGGTCTTGGAGTCGGCGCACGATCGCGAACTTGTCCTCTGGCAAGACGCCGGCGAAGATCTCATTCGAGTGCACGAGCTCAGGATTGGCCCGAAGCTCGTCTGCGGTGCAAGCCGGACCGTGGATACCAACCTGGCCGGCCACGGCCAACGCGGTCGCGAGCGTGTCGCCCGTGATCATCTTGACGTCCACCCCGAGGGACCGGAGCTCAGTGATGAGCTGCGCCGAGTCTGGCCGTGGACGGTCGGCCAGTCCGAGCAGGCCGACCAGGTGTAGGCAGCCCCGAGCGCCCGCGGCGACGGCCACGACACGACTGCCGGTCTGGGCCAGGTCCTCGACGTCGGCCTCGACACGGTCTGGGGCCCCCCGGCACGAGCGCGCGATGACTTCGGGCATGCCCTTGACGATCAGCAGTGTCTCGCCCTCGCGCTCGACGCTGGTCTCGGTTCGTTTCGTCGACGGATCGAAGGGCTCAAAAGACGTCCGCCGCCACGCCGAGACGTCGAGGCCGGCCGCATCGGTGGCACGCAGGATGGCGAGGTCGATTGGGTCCTGACCCGCCCGGTCGGACGACAGCGCGGCCAGCTCGAGCAGCTCAGCATCGCTGGACGGCAGGTAGCAGCGGGTGTCGGCCAGCTCGAGCTGGTTGAGGGTCAGCGTTCCTGTCTTGTCGGTGCACAGGATGTCCATCGACGCCGCCTCTTGGACCGCGGAGAGGCGGGTCACGAGGACGCCGTGTCCGCGATGCTCCTCGTCCTTGCCCTGGCTCAGCTCCAGCGCACCGACTGCCTGGGCCACGGTGAAGGTGGTCGGCAGCGCGATCGGGACCGAGGCGATCAAGATGATGAGAGCAAACGGCAGCGTGTCGGAGATCGGAGTGCCGACGGCGAGCGCGAATCCGAACATGGTGAGCACCACCGCGACGTCGACGACGACGAGGTACTTCACGACCTGGAAGATGATCGACTCGAGGTGACTGGCGGTCTGTGCGCTCTGCACGAGCTGGGACGTTCGACCGAAGAAGCTCGACGACCCGGTCGCCGTGACAGTTCCCGTGGCCTCACCTCTGGTGACGACGCTGGAGCCGTATGCCTCGCCTCCTGGCAGGATGTCGACGGGAACCGATTCGCCGGTGAGTGCAGACTGATCACAGTTGATGTGCCCACTCGTGACGTCGAGGTCGGCGGGGACGAGATCGCCGGCCCGAACCCGGACGACGTCGCCGGGCACCACTTCTCGCGATGGGATGGTGCTCCAGTGCCCGTCGCGTCGGACGCGCGCGTTGACCGCCAGGCGGGTCTTCAGGAGGGCGAGCGCCCGTTCGGCTCGAGCGCTCTGCTGGAATCCGATCAGGGAGTTCACCACCAGCAATGCGGCGATGATCCCGGCCTCGAGGTCCTTGCCGAGCACGAGGGTCAAGACGATGGTCACCTCGAGCATCCAGGCCAGCGGTCCCCAGAAGCGCGCCCCGAGTCGGCGCCACGCCGGGACCCGCTGCTCCTCGATCGCGTTCGGGCCGTGGACGGTCAGCCGTCGGACGGCCTCCGCGCGGTCCAGCCCGTCCGGACTGTCGCGGGCCGGGTGCTCGCCTGCGAGCAGCATATACTCCACCTACTGAATAGTTCAGATACTGACGTATTTTAGTGTACAGTGTTCCCATGGTTCGGCAAGGGGGGCAGGTCCCAGCCTCGGTGGCGCCTCGAACGTCGGTTGCCGAGGAGCTCGCGGACGTCGTTCCCCGGCTCTATCGGCTGCTGCGGACGGCCTTGGACGAGGATCCCGGGACCCCCTCGCTCGAGCAGCTCCGTGTCATGCAGCGGGTCGACGACGGTCTCCGCCACACCAGCGCGCTCGCCGCCGCCCGTCAGATGCGCATGTCGGCGATCACGGGGATTCTCGATGTGCTGGCCCAGCGCAACTGGATCCGGCGCGAGCCTGACCCGACTGATCGCCGACGCACCAACGTCGAACTCACGGGCGACGGATGCAAGATGCTGGCGCGCGGGCGTCGGCTCACCTCGCGACGCGTCGCGACCATCCTGGATGAGTATCCCCGCGCCCTCAGCGAGCTCTCACTCGCGGTCGAGGGGCTCGTCGAGGCGGTGACCCGCTACGACGAACGACCGGTCGTTCGACGAGGCACTCCCTAGCCGACCCCCGATCGGCAACACGATGAGCCCCGGGCAGCCCTTGGAGCTGCTTCGCGAGCTGGCTGAGTTGCGCCTCCAGCAGCGCGGCGCCGTCGACGAACGGCGCCGGCAGCGGCCCAGTGGGAGGTGTGGGGGCGAGGCCACCCGACGTTGGCGGCGGGGCGTGGATGCCGGACGCATTGGCGCGCGGCGGCGCCACGGGTCGGAGGTGGGGACCGACCTTCACCGGCGCTGCCGCCAACTGAAAGCGACCCACGGCACCGGCGCTCAACCGCTCCCACGATCCCACCCTGGCGTGCGCGCGGCGATGACCGACGCGCAAACGCTTCCTCATGAAGCACTAGCCTCGACTCGACCCTGGGTCGTCGGGCCCGCTGCTCGCCAGGGCTTCGGTGAGGAGAGAACGATGCCGTACAGCACGGGGCGCATCGTCCACGACGCTGACTCCCATCTCATGGAGACGCCAACGTGGCTCCGTGACCACGCCGACCCGGACATCCGGGACCGGATTCAACCGCTCCGCTACCCGAGCGGGAACGAGCTTCGCCAGACCGGAGACCCCGGCGAGCAGCTGCGTGACCTGGATCTCGCGTTCGAGCGACTCCGCGCGCGGCACGCCTCGCCCACATACCGCGCCGCCGAGGACGCCGAGATCATGCAACGAAAGAACTTCGCCGCGACCGGCTCCTTCCTCGCCGCGGACCGGCCTCGCGCCCTCGACTTGCTGGGCTTCTCGAGCCAGCTCGTGTTCAACACCTTCCACAACCGACGCCTGCGCGACTGGGAACACGACCACGACTTGGACTTCGCGTATGGCGTCGCACGAGCCCACAACCGAGGCATGGTGGAGTTCTGCTCGGTTGACCCGCGTCTGCTCCCCACCTGTTACATCCCACTCGCTGATTTTGACCGAGCCGACGCGCTCGCCGACGAAGCCCTCGCGATGGGAGCGGCAGCCCTCCTCGTGGCATCGGGATGTCCCCGGACCCACTCGCCGAGCCACGTCCGCCTCGACGGCTTCTGGGCGCGGGCGCAGGACGCGGCCATCCCGGTTGTGTTCCATGTTGGCGGTACCGGCGACCTCATCGAGCCTGGCTACTTTCGCAACGGCCGACCCGTCCCACCTGACTTTCACGGTGGCGAGGAGAACTTTCGGTCCGTCGACTACATGGGGATTCCGGGACCCCCGGCGCAGACCCTCGCCACCTTGATCTTCGACGGGGTGCTCGATCGCTTCCCCGCGCTGCGGATCGGCGTGATCGAGCAGGGCGCGATCTGGGTCCCCTCATGGTTGCGCCAGATGGAGGCCGCCTTCGATGCCTTCGCCCGCCATGAAGAGCGACTGCGGACCCTCTCGTTGCGGCCCACCGAGTATGTGCGCCGCCAAGTTCGCTTCACGCCCTACCCGACCGAGGATGTCGGCTGGATCATCGCGAACTCGGGCCCCGAAGTCTGCATGTTCTCATCCGACTATCCCCACGTGGAAGGCGGACGCCGGCCACTGGAGCGCTTCGAGGCGTCGCTCGGCGATCTGGGTGACTCGAGCCGCCGCCGCTTCTACTGCGACAATTTTGTCGACCTGATGGGATCCGCGGCCAAGCCGTTGGTTGCGTAGACGCGGGGGCTCGGGGCTCGGGGCCCGGGTGGCCCACGGGCGGCCCGACCGGTGCGGAACTACAGGGGCGGACGCCGGCTCAGTGCAGGGCGATCGTGATGGCGATCGTCGCGCCGAGAATGAACCAGAAGCCCAGCGCAACTCCGGCGACGAGCAGCCAGAGCGGCTTGCCGCCGAGCGCCGACCCTGCGAGCGGGGGTTCGGGTGAGAGGTCGAAGCTGGCCAGGTCGAGCGAATCGAGACGGTCGAGATCGTCACCAAGCTCGACCGCCGACTGGTAGCGCAGGGTCGGTGATCGGCGCATCGCCTTCAGCACGACGGCCTCGAGCGGGGCCGGGACGTCGGGGCGCAGCTCGCGGATCGGAGTTGGCGTCCCGACGAGCTGGGCGCCCATGGTCGCGGCCGGGCTCGCGCCCACAAAGGGCGGCCTACCCACGAGCAACTCGTACATCACGACGCCCCAGGAGTACAGGTCGCTGCGGTGGTCGCCGCGCCTGCCTTGCAGACGCTCGGGGCTGGCGTAGGCGGCGGTCCCCACTTCGGTGTGAAACGGGAGCTGAGCACCGAACCCGCGGGGTGCACGACCGGCGGCCCCGAAGTCGAGCAGCGTGAGGTGGAGGTCGTCGCTGACCAGGAGGTTGCCCGGCTTGAGGTCTCCGTGTACGACGCGATGCTGTTCGAGGTAGGTGAGAATCTCGGCCAGCTCACGACCCCAAGCCGACGCGAGCGGTGTGGGGATGCCGCTCGGGTGGGCGCGCAGCCAGTCCGACAGGGATTCGCCGTCGACGTAGTCCAGGACGAGGTACAGCTCGGTGCGGGTCCGGCCGTCGTCGTGGCTCTGTTGCAAACGAGGATGGTCGAGCGTGCGCGCGATCGTTGCCTCCTGGCGAAAACGCCGAGCGGCGCGCTGGTCGCCAACGACATTGCCTTTGAAGACCTTGAGGACGACGCGGCGCCCGTCGCGGGTGTCCTCGGCCTCGTAGGACTCCGCGAAGCCGCCCTCCCCCAGGCATCCCGCGATCTGGTAGCCGTCGATGACGTCGCCAGGTTGATGGCGCATGCGACCTGCCAGGGGAAGGACGAAAGCGTCTCCTAGTCAACTTCGGCATGACCGCTGAACGGTGCCCGCTTCGGTGAAATTGCGGAGTCTTAGCAGCGCGACGCCAGAATTTGCGCCTTCTTAACGGCTCGGCGTCGCCCTAGGAATGCAGACCCGATCAAGCCCTCGCGGCGATGAGTATCGTGGGGTCGCGCCACGACGCCAGTGGCGCCGCCGACGGGGATGTGGACGATGACGCGGCCTGCTCTGACCGACTGCTTGTACAATCCGTCAACCGCCGCGTTCCAAGACGAGCTCTGGGACGTCTACCGGGTCATGCGCGACGAGCACCCGGTGTACCACGATCCTCGAGGATCGTTCATCGCGCTCACCCGCTTCGCCGACGTCTGGGAAGCCGTACACGACCCGGAGGGCTTCTCGAGCCTCGTCGACGAGCAGCAGAACTTCCTGCCGCAGCTGATCTACATGGATCCACCGCGCCACAGCGAGCTCCGATCACTCATCTCGCGTGCATTCACCCCCAAACGCGTCGCGGAGATCGAGGGCCTCGTTCGGCGAGTCGCCCGTCACCTGATCGACGACATCGCAGCCGCGGGCGGTTGTGACCTTCAACGCGACTACGCGGCGGTCGTCCCGAGTGTCGTCATCGCCCGCATGATTGGCGTGACGGACGAGCACATCGAGTCCTTCCGCTCCTGGACCGACTCCTTCCTCGAGATCCAGGGTCCGGACGACTACGCCGTGGCGACGACCAAGATCTACGGACTCTTCGCCGAGCTCCTCGAGGAGCGACGCCGATCACCACGCGACGACCTGATGACAGCACTCCTCGAGGCCGAGGTCGACGGCCAGCGCCTCAGCGACAACGAGCTACTCGGCTTCTGCCTGTTGCTCATCCTCGCGGGGAACGACACGACGACGAGCCTCATCGGGAGCGCGTCGGTGCTGCTCGCTCGTCACCCCGACCAGCGTGCCCGGTTGCAACAAGAGCCGGAACGGTGGGCGAACGCAGTGGAGGAGGTGACCCGCATCGAATCGCCCGTCCAGGCCTTGCCGCGCACCGCGACACGCCCCGCGACGTTCCACGGCGTCACCATCCCGGCCGGCTCGCGAGTGATGCTGGTGTGGGGTGCGGCGAACCACGACGACCGCGAATTCACCGATCCCGAGCGCTTCGACGTCACCCGGACCATCTCACGCCACCTCGCCTTCGGCCACGGGATCCACTACTGCCTGGGCTCAAACCTCGCCCGCCTCGAAGCACGGGTCGCGCTCGCAGAATGGAACCATCGGTTCCCCGACTACGCGCTGGTGGGTGACCCCGAGCGGGCAGTCTCGATCTGGGCCCGGGCATTCGCCCACATCCCAGTCACCGTCGGGTGATCTCCTCGGCCGGCATCGCCGGGCGCCCTCGAGATCGTGGAAGCATGGCCCCCTGATGACGCGAGTCGATCCGACCCTGACGTCCGAGCCAAACGACCTGGGCGACACGGCCATCACCCCGTCGGTCACGCCGGTGCTGGTGCCCGCGTCTCGCTACACGTCACCGGATTTCGCGGCGCTCGAAGAGGAACGCCTGTGGCCCCACGTCTGGCAGATCGCCTGCACCGTTGACCACGTGCCCGAGCCGGGGGACTTCTACGAGTACCGCTGCGGCCGCCTCTCGGTGATTGTGGTGCGGGGCGACGACGGATCGCTGCGCGCCTTCCAGAACGTCTGTCGACACCGGGGCAACAGCATCTGCCAGGGATCCGGCTCCGGCCTGTCGGGCCTTCGCTGCCCCTATCACCACTGGAGCTGGGACCTGGACGGAAACCTGCGCGAGGTGCCGTCCCGCAAGGGCTTCGGCCCCGGCCTGCGCAACGAAGAGTTCGGGCTGTTCCGAGCTCAGGTCGACACGTGGGGACCGCTGGTCTTCGTGAACCTTGACCTCACCGCCGCACCGCTCGGCGAGTTCCTCGAGGGGCTGGTCGACGACACGACCTGGGCTCATCTCGACGAGTTCCACGCCGTCGCCGCGACCATCACCCCAGTCCAGAGCAACTGGAAGGTCGTGGCCGAGGGCTTCTCCGAGACGTACCACATCCAAGGAATTCACTCCGAGATGCTCGGCTCGGTCGACGACGTCCACGCGCCGCAGCGTCTCTGGGGGTTGCACGGCGCGTCGTACCAGCACTACGGCGTCGCGAGCCCTCGCCTGGGTCGAGCCTCGTCGGACGACGACGTCTGGAAGTCCTTCATCGTCTCGCAAGGCGGGCGCATGGGCATCGACGACCCCGCCACGCCGCTTCCCCCGATACCAACCGGCCAGACGGTGCGCGACGTCATCGCAGAGCAGATCCGAGTGCACCAGGCGGCCAGCGGCGTCGATCTCAGCGACTACTCCACCGTACGGATCACGCAGCTCTGCCAGTACAACCTGTTCCCCAACCTCACCGTGCTGGTGCAGGCCGACATGGTGGCCGCGATCGTCGCTCGCCCCGGGGCCAGCGTCGACGAGGCCGAGTTCGTCCTGATCGCTCTCTACCGGTCCGCACCGGGAGCGAAGGTCCCGCGGATCACCGACAGCGCGGTCGAGGATTCGACCTATCTCGGATTGGTGATGAGCCAGGACTGCACGCTGCTGCGGACGGCGCAGCGGGGTCTCCACCAGCCCGGCCTCGAGCATCTGGCGATCTCGAGTGAGGAATGCCGGATCATCAACCTGCACCGCAACCTCGAGCGGCACCTGGGGATCGTTCCGAGCGAGCTGCGCCCGATCGGCGCATGAGCGCCGTCCCGGGCGGGCCGGCTCGCACCCTCGACGATCTCCTCGCTCGCGAGGAGATCACCGACGTCATCAAGCGGCTCGCTCGAGGTACGGACCGCCTCGACGAGGCGCTGATGGCATCGTGCTACCACCCCGACGGCTGCGACGATCACAACTCGTTTCGCGGCTCCGGACGCGAGTTCGCCCGTTGGGTCTGCGACGTGCTGCCGCACTTCGAGTCGACGGCGCATTTCATCGGACCGCCGTATATCCGCCTCGACGGCGACATCGCCCAGGTGGACAGCTACTGCATCGCCCACCACATCAGCCGACCCGACGACGGCGGCCAGCAGGGCGACCTGGTCCTTGCCCTGCGCTACGTCGATCGCTTCGAGCGCCGCCTCGGCGTCTGGCTCATCGCCAAGCGGGTGTGCGCCTTCGACTGGACCTACACCGTGCCGTTCGACCCCGCCACGGGGTTCCCGTTCGAGGAGGACTTCACCCTCGGGGCCCGCGACCGGAGCGACATCACCTACGGCGCCGTCTAACCGGCTCGCCTGGGCCCACCCGGGTCAGGGGCCGGCGAGGAGCTCCTCGATCGTCCGGATCCCCGCCTCGTAGAGGGTGCCCGGGAGCATGCCGCCGTCGATCTCGATGGTCGTCCCGTTGATGTAGTCCGCCTGTCCAGAACACAAGAAGACGCACGCCGCGCCGACCTCGTCGGCGCTGCCCGCCCGACCCAACGGGACGTTTCGGAAGTAGTCGGCGCCGGCCGGGTCGTCAGCCGGGAGTACGAACGTCTGGAAGTTCTCGGTCATCGTCGCGCCGAGGGCCAGGCAATTGACCCGAACCTTCGGGCCCCATTCCTCGGCGAGGGAACGCGTCAGATGGTTGAGTCCTGACTTCGCCGCTCCGTACGAGACCAGCGTCGGCGAGCCCGCCGGGTGTGACGCGCCGCTCGAGATGTTGATGATCGACCCAGTTCCGGTCTGCGCAGCCATCGCCCGGTAGGTGCGCAGCGAGAACCACAGAGGGCTGGTCAGGTTGTTCTGAATGGCGGCGGCGTGGAAACGCGCGGTGCGTTCGAACGAGCTGTCACCGGCCGGCACGCCCTGGACCTTGGCGAGCAGCTCGGGGACATCCTCGACATGGGGTACCGGCAGGGTTCCACCCGCGTTGTTCACGAGAATGTCGACTCGCCCGAAGTGCTCGACCACCCGTTCGACGAAGGAATCGATCTGTGCCCAATCCCCCTGGTCGCAGACCCACTGCACGGACCGCTGCTCCGCTCCCTCGATGCCCGCCGCGGCGGGCATCGAGTCGAGTGGCCGGCGAGAGCAACCGGCCACCGCGGCACCCTCCGTCAGCAATCGGCGCGCGATGCCAACACCGACGCCACGACTGGTTCCGGTGACGATGGCGACCTTGCCGTCGAGCTGACCCACGTCCCTCGCTCCTCCCGCCGCGCCCGGGCGTCGAGCGGTACTGTTCGCCGCGCACTCTACTTGGTAGCCGACTACCTTTCGCGGGCCCCAGCGAGGCCGATGCGCTCATGTGGCCTGGAGTCCCCAGGCCCGACGCCAGGACGTCGCGCGCCGCCGACGACGGTGTTCTCGCCTGGCCCGCTTGCCACCCGCGGGAAATCGAGCCTGGCTCGGCCGGGGCCTCGCCTTACCGTCACGGCATGGACCGCTGTGACGAGTGTGCGTACCGCTACGACGGCGTGGCCGTCACGGAGATCCCCGACCTCCTCGTCGCCCTGGCCGGCGACTATCGCGTCCGGCTGCGCGGCGCGCCGAGCACGCAACTGCGGGCCCATCCGCTGGCGGCGACCTGGTCGGCTCTCGAGTACGGCTGCCACGTGCGGGACGTTCTTGGGGTGCAGCACGAGCGGATCCGGCGGGCCCAGGTCGAGGATTGCCCCGAGTTCGAGCCGATGGGTCGCGACGAGCGCGTCACCCGCGACCGCTACAACCGTCAAGCGCCGCACACGGTGGCCGACGAGCTCGGGAGCGCGGCCGCGTCGTTGGCCGAGACGCTTCGTCACCTCGACGACCGAGCGTGGCAGCGTCCGTGTGTCTACAGCTGGCCTGCCCGCTCCCGCCGAACCATCGCCTGGATGGCGCGCCACACGGTCCACGAGGCGATCCACCACCGGCGCGACGTGGACCGGGTGCTCGCCGCGGCCCGCCCCGGTCCGAGTCGCTGAGCGCACCCGCCGGTTCCATGGCTCGTCGCGGGGTGGCCGGCTCGCTCGATCGGTCGCCGGGGCGAAGGAGGAGCCGCTCAGGGACCCGCTTCGGCGCGTTGCTTGAGCCCGTCGGCGAACTGTCGGAAGGACGGGCCGAGGTCGGGCATCGATCGCCAGATGAGGGGCAGGAACCCCCCCGTGTACTCCTCGCGCATCGCGAAGCGGGTCGTCGCGTCGCCTTGCGGGGTCAGCGTGAAGGTCCGCACGCCGGTGAACAGTCCGAGCGGCATGCCGCCGGACCAGGTCATCCGCTCACCGGGGACGAACTCCGTCACCCGGACCGGGAACGCTCGCTTGGGGCTCGCGGCCGAGACCACTCTGATCCGCCCGTCGGGCGCGATCTGGCCCTCGATTCGCATGACACCCGAGTCCCAGTCCGGGTAGCTCGCCCCATCGGTGATGATGGCCCAGATCCGGGCCGGGTCCGCGTTGATCACGCAGCTCGCGTCGTGTGACCTCATGGTTCAGTCTTCCGAGAGGGGCCGGGAGGGACTTGCGACGGTCGACCAGAGGGCGTCGAACGGGTCGCGCCTCAGCCCGAGGCGCCGATGCCGCAACGGTAGCAGAATGGTTACGGTTCAGGCCGAGCTCCGAACACGGCGGGTCGGGGCGGCCCCGCGCGCCGCCGATCGAGAACCGGGGCTTCGCCACCAGCGGCGACTACCGTGCGGTCGAGCAGCGAGCACGGCCGAGGGTGAAGGCCGAGCGCACGAGCAGGAGGATGTGCACATGCGTCGACTCTTGGTTGTCCTTGCCGTGACCGCCGTCGCGACCGCATTCGCGGCGGATGGCGTTGCGTACGCGCGGACGGATGCAACCCGCCCGGCGGCGTCGTGCAGCAGCCTGGTCAAGAAGTACCAGAAGACCAACGCGTCGGCGTCCAAGATCAACCTTGCCAACCCCCAATCGCTGGCCTCCGTGTTCCGCAACGCAGCCAAGGCGTTCAAGTCCCTGGCCAACAGCGGCCCGAGCTCGCTGCGCCCGGCGTTTCGGGCCCTGGCCAACCTGTATGCGCACCTGACCTCGGTCAACTTCTCGAATCCCAGCTCGCTCAGCCAGCTCGAGACCATCGGGACCACCTCCGCCAAGTATCTCGAGCAGATCGCCCAGTACTTCGCCAAGAAGTGCGGCTTCACCATCCCGACCCCGAGCGCAGGATCCGGGACCTCGACGCCGTAGCCCCCGGGGTCGCGACCGAGGCCCCGATCTTGCGGACGTCAAGCCCGCGGACGGCGACGACGCGCGGTCGGGGTGGAGGCATCCCGACCGGGCTTGACCGTAGGCCCCGCCGCCGAGATGGTTGAACCCGTTCACGTTCACCCGCCCCATGAGCTGAGCGAACCGGGGCACGGATCGACCGTGACCCGGGAGCGGTTCTGGGAGCTCGTCGCGACCTTCCTCCTGGCGATCGCCACGGTCGGGATCGCCTGGGGTGGATACCAGGCCGCTCGCTGGAGCGGACTGCAGGCGCAGCGCTACGCGCAGGCGAACACGGCGCGGTCCGAGGCCAATCGGGCCTCGACGAGCGCCGGCCAGGATCGCCTCCAGGACCTCTTGAACTTCAACCGGTGGTTGGAGGTCTCCACCGAAGGGAACCTGCAGCTGGCCGCGCTGTACCAGCGTCGCTTCCTCCCCGAGTTCGTCCCCGCGTTCCAAGCGTGGATCGCTCAGGACCCGCTCCAGAACACGTCGGCGGTCCCGAGCCCCCTCGACATGCCTCAATACCGCCCCCCCGGTTTTACCGAGGCGAACCGCCTCGAGCACAACGGCGACGTCGCGTTCGACGGGGCCAAAAACGCCACCGACGACACGGACGCCTACGTGCTCACCACGGTGTTCTTCGCGGCGGTGCTGTTCTTTGCCGGGATCTCGCTGCGGTTCGACTGGGCACCCCTGCGAGCATCCGTCGTGGGATTCGCCGTCTTGTTCCTCGCCTATGGGCTGGCCCGGTTCGCCGCCCTCCCGATCCGCTGAGCCGGCCGCGCCTGCCCGTCGACCGGGGCTGGCCGGCAACGCTGGGAAGCGCAGCCGTTCCGTTCGAGTGATCCGAGACGCGGCGCACCCGGGCGGGTGGGGGTCAATCCCGACGTTGCGCGACCGCGACGGCCGCCGCGACGAGGACGGCGCACACCAGCACGGTCTCGACGCTCGTCACGGCCAGGCTCGCGGCCACGTGACGCGGATGGTCGGACGCCGGGAGGGCCAGGAGCTGATGGGCCGGCGGGCAGTTCGGGATCAGCACGTCGGCGAGGCACAGCGCGACGGCGGCGAGCACGGCCCACGCGGTGCGACGCAGCACGGGCCGGCTGCACACGGCGCCGAACGCGACACCCAGCCCGCCGCACAGCAGGTGCGCGACGACACCGAGCCCCAGATCGGTTGCCGACCAGCGATGGCTGGTCGTCAGCAGCGGCGCCACCATCGCCAGGGCAACCAGGGCGAGGCACCCCAGTCCCGCGGTGACGAGCTTGGCGAGGCGCACCCGGGTGTCGCTCCCGGCGTTCACGACGGTGATCGACGTCTGGACCGGGTCCTCGCTCTGGTTGACCACGACGGTCACCCAGGTCGCGATCGGTACGAGCAGTGCCGCCGAGGCCGCATACGTCGAGCGCACCGGCCCGTTGGTCGCGTCGAGCACTGCGAGGGCGGCAAGGTAAGTGAGCAGCGGGGCGAGCCAGTGCTGGTTGCGCAGCGCGTCGGCGCCGACATACCGGACGAGTGCCTTCATGGTGAGCGTTCGGGTGGAGCCGTGTCGCTCGGCGCGACCGACAGCACGGACCAGCCCGCGTGGAGCGCCTGGGTCAAGAGTCGGTCCACCGCCGACCGGGCGACGACCACGGTGAGGCGCCGGTCCGTGATCGACGAGTCCAGCGTCGAGCGCGCGACGACGTCGGCGAGCGGCGCGACGTCGACCGGCCCCGCGGGTGGGCGCAGATCGACGGTCACCCCAGGGTCGGCCACCTGGGCGGCCGAGGTCAGCGCGGACCGGTCGATGATCCGACCCCCGTCGAGCGCCAGGACCCGGTCCGCCATCGGGGATCTCGGCCTGCCCGTGCGCGGTGAGGACCACCGCGGTGCCCGCCGCGCGTGCCTCGCCCAGGAGCTCCCGCACCGCGTGGTGCGCAGGCTCGTCGAGCGCGCTGAAGGGCTCATCGAGGGCGAGGAGGGCGACCGGGCTGAGGAGCGCCTGGACGAGAGCGACCTTCTGGCCATGGCCTTTTGAGAGCGACCCGATGCTCACGTCGGCGCCCGGTGTCAACGCCAGTCGTTCGAAGAGCCGGGTGCTGCGCGACCGGATCGTCGCCGGGTCCACGCCGCGGATCTGCGCCATGTGCGTGACGTACTGCGCGGCCGTCAACCGAAGACGCGACGGGAACCGTTCGGGGACGAACCCAACGGTGGAGGGGCGCGCGATGACGCGTCCCGCCGACGGGCGAGACAGACCACTCAGGAGCCGCAGCAGTGTGGTCTTGCCGGAGCCGTTTCCCCCCGATCCCCCCGACACCACCGTCACCGAACTGGGCTCGATTCGCAGGTCGACGCCGTTGAGGACCCATCGTCCCCGGCGTCCGAACCGCTTCCTCAGCCCTTCGGCAGCGACAACGGGACGGTTCGTCGACGGTGAGTCCACCGGCTCAGTCTCTCGGGGGTGCACCGCACCGGTCCACGCCGCCGGACGCCGTCGAGGCCCCGGAGGGGGAGTCAGGACTGGCGGGTCAAGACCTCGGCTTGCTCGGAGCGCTCGTGGTGCTCGACGCGCCCGTCATCGAAGATCACCCGCACGCTGTAGTCCCCCTTCTCGACCGTCGCGGCTCGCTCGAATCGGCCGTCGGAGCGAAGGATCGTGACGCCGGCGCGAAGTCGCTCCCACGGCACAGCGATCAGATTCATCGACATCACAACCTTCCTCCTCGGCCTCGAGAGCCCGCCCGGGCGTAGCCACCTCCCCGGTGTGCGCCTGAGTCCGAAAGACACGTGCCCTGGCCTCGGGTGAGCCAGTCGACGTTCAACTCTGCCTTCATGATGCAGCAGTCGGCCGCGGAATTGGTGTCAGAGAGGCTGGTGTGGCCGGTTTTCCTTCACCGGGTCGGCAGCGTTCGGGAGCGTCCGAAGCTCCAGGCTCCGGGCCCGCCCGCCGGTGCCGCGTCGACCCGCCCGGCCGACCGGCCAGCGCGCTGGCCGCTGGGGCTGCCCGGGGTTCCGGGCCGCGGGGTGCGTCCAGGACTCCGCCGTCGTCGGGGTCCCGGCTCACGCTCCGAGCGCGGTGGTCCGCCCGGCCCGGTCGCGGGTCGGGCGGACCGGTGGTCCCGTCTTGCGTCAGGCGGCCGGAGGCGTCGCCAGGATCCCCTCGATCTCGATCGCGACCTGGATGCGCTCGCCGAGAACGACGCCCCCACCCTCCAGGGGCATGTTGAACTCGATGCCGAAGTCGCGGCGGTCGATCTCAGTAGTGGCCGAGAAGCCAGCGCGGGTGTCGCCGAACGGGGTGTTGGCCTGGAAGCCGTTGATCTCCAACCGCAGGGGGACGGCCCGGGTCACACCGTGGAGGCTGAGCTCACCGTCGACGACGAATGCATCCCCGTCCTCGCGGATGCCCGTCGAGCGATAGGTCATGGTCGGGAATTTCTCGACCTCGAAGAAGTCGGCGGAGCGGATGTGGGCGTCCCGGTCCGGGTTGTCCGTGTCGATCGAGGCCAGCTCGACCGTCGCGGTGACGGACGAGTCGAGGGGGTTCTCGGCGGTCACGATCTGGGCGTCGAACTTCCGGAAGTGGCCCCGGACCTTGCTCACCATCAGGTGACGGACCGCGAACGAGACGTCCGAATGGACGGGGTCGACTTTCCAGGTGCCAGCGAGATAACCGGGCAGAACCGTGGTGGTTGCCATGATGCGTCCTTTAGTTGAGCGATGAACTATTGAACTCAACACTAGCCCATCTGATTGAAAGGTCAAGTAATTTGGCCCGCGGAACGGCCCCATTGGGCCGCGCCCGAACCGGGGCCCCCGGCCGAGCCGCTCACGCCCGCGTCCGCGGCGAGCGCAGCCGACGCAGCGATTGGAGCTGGCGGACACCCACCTGCTCGGCGCGCTGGCCGACCAGGCCGAGCTGGCCGGCATCGAGCTGCGCCGGGTCAACGAGCGCGGCACCGCCAGCCACTGCCCCAATGCCACGAGTGGGTCCCCAAACCCGCCGGGCGCAACTTCTCGTGTCCTCACCGTGGACACCGCGGGCATCGCGATCTCATCGCGGCTCGAAACATCGCCGCCCTGGGCGGCGAACCACCAGCACCCGTGCTGGTCCAGCACCGTCGCGTCGGAACCCCGACCCAGCGACGTGACCGACGCCGCCACCAACTCGACCGGCGTCGATCCTGCCCCGCCTCGGGCCGCCCCGCCCCACCCGGCGAGGAGTCGCTCGCAGCCAACAACACCAACTGCGAGGATCAGCCAACCACACCGCCCAACAGGGCAGCGTTGCCTGATGACGCACTAAGTTGCCGTCCGGGCACCAGGTCCTGGTGCCGACCCCAGCAAGGAGCAGGTATGGCAAGCCAACCGCCGTCGAGCGCGATCGAGATCACCGCGAAGTTCTTCCCCCTCGCGTTCATCCTCTTCTTGTTCCCGCCGACGTTCGTCGTCGACGGTCAGGCCATGAAGGGCAAGTGGCGCACGCCGACCACGATTCCGGTGGCGGCCGGCAGCCACAGCGTGAAGGTCTTCTTCCGCTACCTCTTCATCATGGACGCCGGCAAGGGTGACGCGCAGGTCGACGTGGCCGAGGGCGCCGTGCGCCGGGTCGCCTACAAGGCCCCGTGGCTGGTGTTCCTGAAGGGGCGGATGACCGTCGCGTAGCTCTCCCGCCCGGTCGGTGACCACCGGCTCGCCCGGAGGGGCGGTGCCGCGTCGCCGACCGGGTGGACTGCCGACAGGGCCCGGACGCGGGTGGCCGCCACCGACGACGCGTCCAGGGGCCGGGTACGGACCCGTCAGTCGCTCGGCCGCTCGGTTGAGCCCTCTCGCGCCTCGCGATCACGGATCCAGGCGACCACCTCGTCGGCCTCTCCCTCGTCGTGATCGGCGAAGTAGGCCTCCAGCCAGCGCAGGATCTGGTCGTCGCTGAAACCGTCGTGCTCGAGGCGAGCCCGAACCTCGTTCTCGAGCATCCGCTCGGATTCGACCTTCTCGATCGGCACCCGGGGGACCGAGACCCCCGCCTCGCTCGGAGACTCGGGCACGAGACCATCGTCACCCGACTGGCCGCCGGGACGGTTGGGATCAGACGGCGCCATGTCGGTTCCTCCGGCGTGCAGCAGGACCGGCGATGGCGCCGGCCGCCCGAGGATACGCCGGTGCCGTCGCCCGCCCGCCCGTCGAGCCCCGCCCCGCACTCGGTCCCAACCGCAGCTGGTCCGGACGCAGTCGGCGAGGACCCGGCGCCGGTCCCGCCCGGTCGCGGACTACTCGGGCGTCGTTGACGGGTTCAACGACGCCCGAGCGTCCGCCCGGCGAGTTGGGCTCGGCTCGCCGTGCCGGGGGAGCACCGTGGCGAGCCGAGCCACATCTGGAGATCGGGGGCGGGCAGCCTCGGCCGCGACGGCCGCACGCCCGGCGGACGGGACGGAGAACCGGAGGACCTGACGGCGCGCCGGAACTGCGGCGGGCTCACCGTGCACCGACCGCATTCCCACACGGAGGGCTCTACGGGTCGGACGCCCCCAGGGATTGCCCGGACGCCATGCCACCCGAGCGTGCCTCGGCGACCCCCAATGCTGCTGAGGCCAGCTGCTCCAGGGCGTCCGCCCCGGCGGGGTCCGGCACGATCCGGGCTCGAGCGTGCTCGTTGGCGAGGCGCTGCAAGAGGGCGTTCACTGGGGTCGGGACGCCGTGCAGACGGCCGAGGAGGACGATCTCCCCATTGAAGTAGTCGGCTTCGACGTTGCCGGTCTGGCGCATCATGCTCTGCCACGAGGAACCACCCCGGGGCTGGCCCGGCGTCGGGAGGGGCACGATGTCGGCCCGGCGGGCGGCGTCCTCCTCGGGAGACACGAAGTCGATCCCGGCCGCCACCAGGCACGCGACCCCCTCGCGCCACGCGAGTTCGAACACGGGCCCGCCGCGGGCGGCCGGCCCGGCGATGGCCTCGATTGCGTTGCCGAGATTCAAGAGCAGCTTGGCGTACTTCCAGCGCATGATGTCGGGCCGCGCCTGCGCAGCCAACCCCGCTGCGACCAACGACTCCGCCAACGCCAGCGCGACGTCATCGATCCCCCCGGGGTAGCGGCCGACGTCGAAGATGCCCGCCACCGGTGCCCGGTACGCCTGGATCGCGCCGGGCCGGAGATGCGTGGCCGGGCACATCACGCACACGCCGTACACGTTCGTGAACTGTCGGAGGGCCAGACGCTCGTTCTCGACCCCGTTCTGCACGCAGACCACAGGCGTGTCCACCGGCGCGACCCCGCGGAGTGCAGCGAGGACCTCAGCGGTGTGCTGGCTCTTCGTTGCCAGCAGCACGGCATCACCGCTCCGGAACTCGACCGAGCGGACGTCCTCCACCGAGGGAACACGAACAACAACCGTCGACTCAGGTCCCTCGATGCGCAGTCCGTCCTCGCGGACGACGCGGCCATGGTCGCCACGGGCCACGAGGAGGACCGTCTCGCCGCCCGCGTGGAGTCGAGCCCCCACTAGCCCACCGATCGCGCCCGCCCCGACCACGACCAAGCGCATCCGCGAGTCTCGCACGCTCGATGCCGCGGTGAGCGAGCCCGCCGACTGCGCCCCTCGGCCGCGCCTGACTGGTTCCACCGGCCGGCCACCGCCTATTCCTCCGCGTCCTCGTCCTCAATTTCCTTCCTCCTTCCTCCCTCCTCTTTTCTCTTTCTGGCTTGTCTCGGGCATGGTCCACGACGAGGGCCACGCTCGACGGGCTCGGGGTCCATGCCGCTGGCACGCGGCTTGGATGCCAATCCAGCGCCTCCCTGACCGGGAAAAGAAGAAGAAGAGGAAGAAGAGGTGGTGTCTCGCAACGGGTAGAGCGCCCAAATGGGGTGGAACGCCGCGGGCTCGGTGCTGCGGAAGGGTGTTAATCGGGGCCGCAGCGCGACGTTCTAAAGGTGGGGCGGCGCCCGGTCGATCCCATCAATTGGGCCGCGTTACGCCCGCTGACCTCTCACCGCCTACCCTCGGGGGCCTCAGGCTCGTGGTTGCCCGCCGCACATGACACCGCTTCGCCATCCTCGCCGCTCGTTCGCCGCGCTCGCCGCGACGCTCGTCAGTGGCGTCGCGCTCGCGGCGTGCGGTGGCGGATCTGGGCCGAGCGTCGCGTCACCCGGTGCGCAAGCGGGCCAGACGGTGACGACCGCGACCACCACGCCGGCCAGCACCACCACCAGCGTCCCCAACACCGTCGCCCCGGCCACGACGCCGACGACCGCCGTGCCGGCGGGCGAGCAGCTCGTGACTTACTCCGGCTTGCAGTTCGAGGTTCCCAGCAGCTGGCCGGTGTATCAGCTGAGCAGCGACCCGAACCGTTGCGTCCGCTTCGACGTCCACGCCACGTACCTCGGCGCGGAGGGACCGGCCCCCCTGTGCCCGGCCATGCTGGTCGGACGCACCGAGGCCGTACAGGTCGAGCCGCTGAACACCCAGACCCAGGCTGCCCAGATCGCCACCGCCGCCCAGACCCTCAACGGCCTGGCCGTGCGCGTCGACCCGAACGCGGCCACGAACTCTGCGGACACCGTGGTGTTCCCGGACCAGGGGCTCGTGGCCATCATCACGTTCCGGTCCGACCCTGCTGTGGCCGCCCAGATCCTGCAGAGCTTCCAGCGTGCCTCGTAGCCTGCGCCGGTTCCCTGGCCGCCTCACCGTGCTGGGCGGTGTCGTGGCCGCGATTGCCCTCGCCGCCTGCCGGCCCGTCGCGCCACCACCGCCGCCCGGTGTCGCCGTAGGCCAAGGCTTCGACACCTGTGCCGCGCCGTCCGCGTCGACGATGGCGGCCTGGACCGGCACGTCTGGGTACGGCAGCATCGGGATCTACCTCGGCGGGCAGAACCGGGGGTGCAGTCAGCAGAACCTCACCGCGTCGTGGGTGAGCACGGTCACCCACGACGGCTGGCGTCTCGCCCCGCTCTACGTCGGCCTCCAAGCGCCGTGCAACGCTTACCTCAACTTCGCCACGATGAGCACCGACCCCACCACGGCCTATAACCAGGGGGTTGCGGCGGCAGATCAGGCGGTGTCCGAGGCGAGTGGGCTCGGGCTCGGTGGCGGCACGCCGATCTACTTCGACATGGAGGCCTACAACTGCGGGGGCTACGGCAGCACCGACACCAACGCGGTGATGGACTTCGTCAACGGCTGGGTCCTGGAGATCGCCAACCGGGGCTACGTCTCGGGTTACTACTCGAGCGCCGCGAGCGGGATCGCCGACCAGGTCACCGACGTCAACAACGGCGGCCCCTGGCATTGGCCGAACGACATCTGGTTCGCGGACTGGAACAGCGTCGCGACCACCACCAACAACCCGTACATCCCCAACAACTATTGGGTGAACCAGCGCCTCCACCAGTACATGGGTGGCCACAACGAGACCCACGGCGGCGCGACGCTCGACATCGACAGCGACGCCAACGGCGGGCAGCTCGCCGGGTAGCGAGGCTCCCAAGGCGGGATCAGCGGGGCCGCATCCCTCGCCGTGATCTCACGTCGGCGAGTCGGTGGCGCGGCTGATGGACGCGCGGCACCCTCCCGGCGCGTTGGGCGCGCGGTCGGGCGAACCAGCGGACATCAGGTCCGAGCGCGGCCCGGGCTCGTGACGAGGCGTCGTCCGGTGGCGGTCGCGGCCGCGAGGACGTAGCAGGCCGTCGCCACGGCGAGGATCCCGAAGCTGGGCGGCACCTGGGGCGCGGCGTACGCGATCGAGAGGCCGATCCACACCGAGAGCACCGCGATCCCCGCCGAGAGCCACAGGGCGCGGAACGGCCGCGCCGTGAGCTGCTGGGCGGCCCCGGCGGGCGCGGCCAGCAGGCCGAGGAGGAGCAGGGCCCCGACTGCTTGGGAGGCCTCGCCGGCGGTCACTCCGACCAAGATGAGGAAACCGAACCCGAGCGTCCGGGTGGGGACACCGCGGGCGCTCGCCACCGCCTCGTCCACGCTGGCAAAGAGCAGCGGACGGGCGACCACGACCACGGCGACGGCCACGGCGAGCGCGAGCAGGGCGTCGGTCAGCGCGCCGGCGAACGACAGCCCGAAGATCGAACCGAACAGGACGTTCACGCCGGTGGTCGCGTTCACGCCGCTGCTCGACGTCGTATACACGGTCAAGAACAACGCGCCGAGGCCGAGCACCCAGGCGAACACGCTGCCGACGACGGTGTCGTCGGCGCGGGCCCGGGCGCCCAGCGCCGCCATGAGCACCGCGAAGACGACGCAGGCTCCGTAGAGACCGGCCCGCACGTCGATGCCGAAGGCGAGCGCGGCCAGGGCGCCGGTGAAGGCCACGTGCGAGAGGGCATCGCCGGTGAAGACCTGGCCTCGGAGCACCACGAAGTAGCCGACGAGCCCCGAGGCCAGCGCGATCCCGGTCCCTGCGAGGAAGGCGTACCGGAGAAACGGGTGCCCGAGCATGTGGGCGATGCCGGAAAACGGGTTGGCGAACCCGACGATCAACGGGTCACCGCCGGGGTCGCCCGGCGTCGGGTTCCGGCCCAGGTGATGAGCGCTCGGCCCGAAGCGGCCAGCACGTAGCCGGCGAAGCCGAAGGTGGTGACGTAGAACCCGACGGGATAAACGGAGAAGTAGGCGACACCGAGTCCGAGCCAGACGATCACGAGCGCGAGGACGACGCTGAGCCCGAGGCTCACCGCGGGGCGGGCGGTGAGCTGTTGCGCGGTGGCCGCGGGCATGACGAGCAGGGCGAAGACCAGGAGCGCGCCGGTGATCTGGCTGACCTCAGCCGCGGCGCAGCCCAACAGCACGAGGAACACGATCGAGAGGAGCCGGGTCGGCACGCCGCGGGTGGCCGCGACGTCGGTGTCCACGGTGGCGAAGAGCAGCATCCGCCCGACGAGCGCCAACGTGGCGAGCACGACCACCGCGACTGCCAGGAGGGTCAGCACCTGGCGGTCGGAGACCCCGAGGAATGTCCCGAAGAGGTACCCGTTCAAGCTGTCGAGGAAGCCGCCGTACAGACTCACGAAGAGGACACCGCAGGCCAACGCGAACGCCTGGGCGGTGCCGATGACCGCGGACTGGTTGGTGTAGCCCCGGCCGCGGCCGGTCCCCGGGACCGCGGCGATGACCAGCGCGCCCGCGATGCTGGCCGCGAAATACCCCGCGGTCGCGCTGACGCCGAGGAGGGTCGCGCCCGCCGCTCCGGGGAACGAGATCACGGCCAAGGTGTGCCCGGCGAAGCTCTGGCGTCGCAGCACCATGAACCAGCCGACCGAACCGGCGAGGATCGCCACGATCGTCCCCGCCGCCAGCGCGTTGACCATGAAGTGCTGCGCGAACAGCTGGCGCACGTCGTCGGCCACGTTCCAGCTCAGCCCGGTCGCGCCGGCGCTTGGGATCATGGTCGCTCGTGGGTCCGACCCGTGTGACGGTCGCTGTGGTGGGCGGGGGCCTCGGGATGGCCCACCACCACCAGGCCACCGTCGGAGGTGTGCAGCACCTCGATCGGGGTGCCGTACAGCTGGCTGAGCGTCTCGGAGGTGATGACCTCGGACGGCGGACCGCTCAGCGCGCGACCGCGCGCCAGGTACACGACGCGGTCGAGGTAGCTCAGGATCGGGTTCACATCGTGGGCCACGATCAGCACCGTGATGCCCCGGTCTCGGCAGATTCCTGAGATCACCGCAGCGATCGCCGCCTGGTTGGGAAGGTCGAGGCTGTCGAGGGGCTCGTCGAGGAGGAGGAGCTCAGGGTCGTGGACGAGGGCCTGCGCGATGAGCAGGCGTTGCTGCTCTCCACCGGAGGTCTGTCCGATCGGGCGGGTCGCGTAGCTGGTGGCGCCGACGAGCTCGAGCACCTCGGCGACCCGTTCGCGGTCGCGGCGACGGGACCCGCGGAACCGGTCGGCCACCGGCAGTGGTGTGCCCCAGCGGTTCCCGTCCAGGCCGAGGCGGACGATGTCGACGCCCCGGACGCGCAGCGACGCGTCGAAGCTTCGACGCTGGGGCAGGTAGCCGATCCGTCTCCCCGCCTGTCCGGGGGGGAGGCCGAGGACGCTCGCCTCGCCGTGCGAGAGCGCGTGGACGCCGAGGATCGCCTTGATCAGGGTCGACTTACCGGCGCCGTTCGGTCCCACGACCGCCACGAACTCCCCCGGCGCCACCTCCAGGGAGACCCCCGACCAGATCGTCTGGGCGCGCAGCCGCACCGCGGCGTCGCGGAAGCACACCGCGCTCGTCGGTCCCTCCGACGTCGCGGGGGACGGCGGCGTCGTGGTGGGGGAGGGTGGCGCGTGCCCGGAGGTCGCCGCGCCAGGTTCGGTCGGCCCGCCGGGTTGGGAGCGAGCGGCGTCGTTCAACGGTTCCCTCGCGTCGCGGCGGTGGCGAGCGCTGCCTGGATCCCGCGGAGCTGGCGGGTCTGCCATGCCTGATAGGTCGTGCTGGCGGGTGACAGGGTCTCGGTGATCGTCGCGGCGGGGATGTGCTCGGCCTTGACCTCTTGCAGCTGGGCCTGCACGTCGGGCGTGACGTTCTGGCGGTTGTAGACGTAGATCCGGATCCGGTGCTGCTTGATCTGCTGATCGATGGTCTCCCGGTCGGCGGCGGTGGCGTCGGTGCCCTCACTGATGGCCTTGAGAAACGAGGCGGGGGTGATGACGTTGAGGCCGAGGGACGGGGCGAGCATCGAGAAGATCGATTCCGACGCGCCCACCGCGGTGCCCGCGTACCGGGCCTTGATGGCGTCGAGCGCGGTGTCGTACGGCCCCAACGCCACGGTGTCGAAGCGGATCCGCTGCTGGGTGAAGTAGGCCCGGTTGGCGGGGTCGAGCTTCTGGTAGTCGGCGACGATCTGGTTGATCACCGTCTGGACGTCCCCCGGGTTGTACCAGCGATGGGGGTTGGCGCCCGTCGCGATTCCCAGCAGGTCGCCGACGTTGAGGACCGCGGGGCTGCTCTCGTCGGCGGCCAGGAGCTTGGGGACCCAGGGGTCGTAGCCGATCCCGTTCTCGATCACGAACCGGCCATCGGCGAGCGTTCGAGCGTCCTGGGCGGTCGGTTCGTAGGAGTGCGGGTCGGTGTTGGGGTTGGTGATGATGCTCACCACGTGCGCGTGGACGCCACCGATCTGGCTGGCGATGCTGCCCCAGAAGTTCTCGGCGGCGACGACGCTCACGACGCGGCCCCCCGGCGGGGAGGAGCGAGTGGTCTCGGCGGTCGCCGACGGCAAACCCAGCACCGCGACGGCCACGCACCCGGCGGTCGCGACCACCGCGGCGCGGCGGAGCAGGCCCGCCCGTCGGTCACGCGGCGTCACGGATCGGTCCTCGGTTCGTCGATGGTGGTGGAGGGCGGCCGGGTGCGGCCCCCGGATCTTAGAATCATCCTGAGATTGATTCTCAATCTAGCGGATCTTCGGGGCCGGCGGGCCGGGGCGGGGCGCCCGCGACGCCCGAGGACGGGATTGGTAGGGTCACGCCCGAGTTGATTGGTTGATTGCAAGCGAACAAGGGGTAGATCGAGTGGTCAGCGGCACGGTGAAGTTCTTCAATGCCGAGAAGGGCTACGGGTTCATCGCACGCGAAGGTGGCGACGACATCTTCGTGCACTTCTCACAGATCGAGGGCGACGGCTACCGCACCCTCCAGCAAGGCCAGGCGGTCGAGTTCGAGATCGGGCCCGGGAAGAAGGGCGACGAGGCGCGCGGCGTCCGAGTCGTCTGACCCGGCGCGCCGCGGGCGTGGCGATCAGCGGACGATCGCCAGGCGCTCGCGAGCGGCGGCCGTCGCGGCGCCCAAATCTGGGATCTCCTGTTCGCGGGCTCGCGGCAGCCGCGCGAAGATGAACACGCAGCGGGTGACCGGCTCGCCGAGCGCGGCTTCCAGCGCGAGCGCATAGGCCGCGCCCTGGATGGAGTAGCGGCGTACGGCGGTGTCGAGGTCCGCGTCGCTGGCGATCGCGTCGGTCTTGTAGTCCACGACCACGAGCCCGTCGGGGCTTCGCACGAGCAGGTCGACGAAGCCCTCGAGGAGCACGCCGTCGACCTCGGCCGCCACTGGCAGCTCTCGCCAGCGGTCCCAGCCTCCGGCGACCGCGTCCCGCACCACCGGCGACGCGAGGACGCTGGCGGCGAGGTCGCGGATCTCGCCCTCGCGGTCGGCCACGCCCTCGGCGAGGGCCTGGGCTCGCGCGGTGGCTTCCAGACCCGCGCCCGTGTCGAGGTCGATGCTCTGGAGCACGGCGTGCACTGCCCGTCCCAGCGCGGTGCCGGCTCGTCCCCGCTGCCAGGGCGGGCGCGCCTCGACGTCGCCGGTGGCCTCGTCCCGGTCGGTCGCCGCCGTCTCGGCGAGCGTGGTCGCCGCGACGGACGACGCGACCCCGGCCCGGGCGAGCAGCTCGGCCCGGGCCGCCTGCCAGCGCTCCCGGGCGTCCGATGTCGCGCTGGCCGGCGGTGAGGCCAGTCGGGCCCGCCGGGGCCGGGACGGCCGCGGGGGCGCGAGCGTCGCGATCCCGGTCCTCGCGAGGCTCGGTGCGAGCAGCGCGGCGTGGCACTGGACCGAGCCGCGCGGCGTCTGGTGGTGCAGGCTCACCACGAGGTGGTCCCGGGCGCGCGTCATGGCCACGTATAAGAGGCGGAGCCGCTCCGCCGCCTCGTGGCGCTGCTCCTCGGCTCGACGATCGTCATGGCCGAGGGTTGTCACGACCGTGCCGGCGGCCTTCGTGCCGACCCGCAGCTCGGGTCCGTGGGGGCCCCACAGCACGGCCGGCACTTGGTTGGACGGCAGGGTGTTGAGCCCGGCGAGGATGACGATCGGAAACTCGAGGCCCTTGGCGCCGTGCACGGTGAGGATTCGCAGCGCCGGGTCGTCGGGCTCGGGCGCGACCGCCTCGTTGACGCGGACACCCTCGTCGGCCTGGCGGCTCGCCCACTCGACGAATCGTCGCAGGCTGGTCCCACCCGCGTCTTCCCAGGCGCGCGCCTGGTCGAGGAGGAACCGGATCCTGCGCCAGTGGTCCCGCGGGCGCCGGTGCACCGCGGCTAGCTCCAGCAGGCGTCGTGCCCGCACGACCGCCTCGACGGTGCCACTCACGCTGCGCCACCACCGTGCCTCCCAGAACGCGCGGAGCTCGGCCAGTGCCTCACCGACCCGGCCGGCGGGCTGAGCGTCGCGTCGATAGTCCCAGCCGCCGCCCGCGGTGACGTGCTCGACGAGCTCGGCGTCGCTGCACCCGAACGCGGATGAGCGAAGCGCGGCGACGACCGCGAGCTCGTCGGTCGGATCATCGACGGCGGCGAGGATGCTCAGCAGGTCGCGTACCTCGGTGGTCGAGAAGACCAGGCTCTGACTTTCCACGCGCACCGGGACGCCGGCGCGCTCCAGCGCGCCCTCGAGGGCCGGCAGGACGGTGCGGGACGGGATCAGGAGCGCGATGTCGTGCTCCGCGGCTGGTCGAACCGTGCCGTCGGGGTCATGAACGGGCCAGCCTTCGGCGACGATCTGTTGGACAGTTGCCGCCACGTCGAGGGCTTCCGCTTCGCGCACCCCGGCCATCGAATCGTCGTGGTCGCGTCCGAGGGCGACGACTCGATGCTCGCCGGGGTCGCCGGCGCGGTGTGCCACCAGCGGTACGTGCGCGGCCTGCACGCCGGGGTCCTCGGTCAGGAGCTCCGCGAAGACCGCGTTGACGACGTCCAGGATCGGAGGCACCGAGCGGAAGTTCTCGACGAGCTCGACGCTGGACAGCCCGAGACGCTCGCGCGCCTGGTGGTACACGCGCAGATCCGCGTCGCGGAATCGGTAGATGGACTGCTTCGGGTCTCCGACGAGGACCAACGCGCCCGGTCGAATCGGGACGTCGCGCCAGTCGCGACCGGCCGGGTGGGGGCCCCGCGCCGCGAGCAGCACCGCGAGCTCGATCTGGAGGGGGTCGGTGTCCTGGAACTCGTCGACGAGCAGGTACCGGTACCGGTCGGTCGCCGCGGCCCAGGCCGTCGGGTGGTCGCGCAGCAGATCACGTGCGAGCACGAGGAGGTCGTGGAACAGCAACCGACCCTCGCGCCGCCGCTCCGCCGCGTAGTCGCGGGCGAACGAGACGAGCCGGGCGGCGAGGATCATCAGCGCGCCGCGTCGCTGCTCGGTGACGACCTCGAGCCGGAGTTCCTCGGCAGCGGTGCAGGCCGCCCGCGCCGCCTCGACGTCGGTCCAATTCCGCTTCTGACCCCGCTGGGGGCGGTGGAGCGGCTGGAGCGCGAACACCGCCTGGAGCTGGTCGAGGTGGTCTGCCGCGCCGAGGAGCGCGTCCCGGGCGGGTTCGAGCGCGGCGATGTGCTGGGCGAGCGGATCGTCGTCGGCACCGCAGGCGCGGGCGCGCAGTTCGAGGAGGCCGTCGATCGCTTGGATCAGCGCACCGATGCGGAGGGGAGGGAGGGGATCGGGCGGCGCGGGGGGCGTCAGGCGGTCGTGGTATTCGCAGAACACCAGCGCCACCCGCCGGAGTCGTTCGACGGAGAGGTCCGCCGCGAGCCACGTCATGAGCGTGGTCTCGAGCGCCGAGTCGTCGAAGAGTCCATCGACGAACGCCGCCCAGCGCTGGTCGAACGCGACGCTGGCCTCGACGTCGTCGAGGATCCGGAACCCCGGCGGGAGCCCGACCTCGAACGGGTGCTCACTGAGGAGGCGCTGCGCGAACCCGTGCAGCGTCGTGAGCGCGGCGTCGTCGAGCTGGTCGAGGGCGCGAGCGCAGCGCCGCCGGGCTGGTTCTCCGCCCAGCCGGTCGTCGTCCCCGGCCGCTACCCGCTCGAGCGCGGCGCGGACCCGGTCTCGGAGCTCAGCCGCGGCCGCCTCCGTGAACGTGATGGCCGCGAGGTGCCAGAGATCCACGTGCCCGGACGCCACGAGACCCACGACCCGGTCCACCAGCGCGGTGGTCTTGCCCGTCCCGGCGCCCGCTTCGACGAAGAGGCTGACGTCATGCGCGTCGCGCACCCGGTCACGAGCCGCCTGGTCGTGGAGGTCGGTCACGGTCCCTCACCGGGAGCGGGCTCGGGGTCGAGCGCCCAATACGGCAAGACCTCGGGATCGTCGAACTTCTTCGCCCACGCCGCTCCCCGGTCGAGTGGGCACACCCGGTCGTACGGGCAGTACTGGCAGTGTTCGAACTGGTCCCGCTGCACCCGGGCGTCGAACGTCAGCTCGCCGGGCACCGCCGGGAAACAGCCCCGATCGATCCCGTCGACAATGCTGGTGAGCACCGCTTCGAAACGGGCCCGCTCGGCGGACTCGAACGGGTAGCCCGCCGTGGACGCTTCGAACGACGCCGCGCCGGTGAACCAGTAATAGGCCTCGGCGCGACGCGCCCCGGTCTGGGCCAGGGCGGCGAGGGCATAGACGGGCAGCTGGAGGAGCTCGCCGCCGAGGACCGGATCGTCGGCCAAGCCGGCGTAGCGGTCGGATCGGCCCGTCTTGTAGTCGTAGACCACGACTCGCTCCCCGTCGGCCGAGCGGTCAACGCGGTCGATGCGCCCTCGGAACGTGACCGGTCGAGCGTCCGGGAGAGCGACGCGGACCTCGGGTGCGCCGTCGACACCGAAGGGCACCTCGAGCCCGTCGGGTCTCGGCGCCGCGTCGTGCTCACGACGCAGCCGGGTGTCGACGGTCAGGAATTGGGTCGCGGTGCGCTCGATCCGGCGCCGAGCGAACCGCCACAGCAACGGCCGGCCGGTGATGCCGCGGGCTGCCGCGTCGTCGCAGCGTCGGGCGACGATCTCGCGCAGACGAGCCCGGTCGTCATCAGTCCAGGCATCGGCCGGCGATCGTGGGGTCCCGGCGCGCACGAACTCCTCGAGGATCGCGTGGACGAGCGTCCCCTCATCCAGCGCGCTGATGCGGTCACTGGCCTCGGGGCGCGGCACCTCCCGGACCCGCAGCACCGACGCCAGCAGGTAACGGAAGGGGCACCGGGCCCAGTCCTGGAGCGCGGTCGCGGCCAGTGCCGTCCCAACGGTTGGGCGACGTGCGGCCTCGCCCACGTTGCCGTCAAAGGGCGTGAACGAGTCGGAGGACCGGGCTTGGGTGAGCTCGTAGCCGTGGTGGAGGGAACCCGTGGCCAGGGGATGCTCGGCGACGGGTCGGCCCGTGTCGCACCACTCGACCAGGCTGCGCAGGTCGCGCTCCTCGAGCGAGCACGGTTCACCGTCGTGCGCCACGCCGTCCCCGAACGACGCGACCACGGCCAGCCACGGCCGTGGCCCCAAGGCGCGCAGCTGCTCGGCACTCACCGGGGCGTCGGCGTGCGCCTCGGCGCTCTCCAGGAGCCACCGGGCGGGAAGGCGACCCTGTTGGGCGCGCGGGTCGGCCCGGGGGAAGCACACGATGGAGTGGTCCGCGTTCGCCAGCGTCGCGAGGTAGTCGTGGCGGGAGTCGGCGCGGCGATCGGCGCTGGTCGGCAGCGCCGCCGCGACGCGATCGACGTCGGGGACGAAGGGGTCCTCCCGGCCGTGCGGCGGGAGGCTGCCCTCCGCGCCGCCCACGATCGCGACGACCCCGAAATCGACGCCCGCCGCGGCGTGCAGCGGGCCGACGAAGATCCCGGTCCCGAACCGGCCGACGTGACCGCCGGGGGCCGCGAGCGCGTGATCGAGGGCGGCGCGGAAGCGGGCGACGTCGACGGGGGTGCCGAGCGAGTCGAGCGAGGCGAGCTCGCCGAGCGCGCCGTCGACGCGACGGGCGGCGTCGAGCTCCCGCTCTGGCCAGTCCGCCCGTCGGCCCTCGCCCCCCAGGTAGCGGACCAGCAGCTGACGACCCCAGGCGCTGAGGCCGGTCCACGTCGCGGGGCTGGGGGGTTGGGCCCGATCGAGGAGCTCGACGATGAACGTCTCGAGATTCACTGTCTCGTCGACCGCGCGCTCGAGGGCACTCCGTCGCCACGCCGGCTCGTCGTCGCGCCGCTCGGCGGCGATCTCTGTCTCGAGCTCGCGGTGTCGGTGGGCGAGCCGCTCGCCCCATTGCTGGGCGCCCCCCACAATCCCTGCCGCCCGCGACACGAGATCCCAGTACGCGCCGGGAACCCGGTGGCCGTCACCGTCCAGGATCGGCCCCGCGACGAGCCACGCGGCGACCGAGTCGCGAGCGAAGTCGTCGTCGACGAGCTCGACGAGGCCGCCCAGGACCTGGCCCGCCATCGAGTCGGCCAGCCGGTCCGGGGCGGGGCCGTTCCAGGGGACGTCCGCCCCGCTCAGGATCTCGGGCGCGACGCGCGCGTACGGCTCCGCCACCGGGTACAGCAAGGCCATCCGGTGCAAGGGCACGCCCGCCTCGGCCGCCGCGAGCAGCCGCCGGAGCGCGGCTCGCACTTCGTCCTCGGGGTCGGGTGCCTGCACGAGGAGGTCCGCGCCGGGGACGACCGCCCCGCGGGGGTCGTCCTCCTCGTCGACGGGTGCCACGACGGCCCGCGCTCGACCGCGCCGCGCCAATGCATCCACCAGCGCGGCATCGGCGAACCACAACCGGCGGGGGAGGTGCACGATGACGATGCCGAGCTCGCCGAGGACCGCGGCGTCGGCGTCGGCGTCGGCGACCGCCGCGGCCGCCAGCGCGAGATCCTGTTCGTCGTAGGAGCCCTGGGTCAGCTGCAGGAACCGTCGGTAGATGCGGACGACCGCGCCGGCCCGAGCGTTGCGGGCCGCGAGCGCGTCGAGCGCCTCGGGTGGGACCCGGCGCAGCTCGGCGAACGTCGCGGCGAGTCGCTCGTCGGTGCCTCGGTGGCTCGCGACCGACGCGAACGGGCCGGGCTCGGCGACCAGCGCGGCGTGCACCGCCTCGACCCGGTGCGCAGCGGTGAGGGGGACCCGCCCCGCGTCCGCGAGTCCCGGCGCACCGAGGAGCTCCGCCACTCGTGCCAGCGCGAGGAACCGCACGTTCACGAGCCCGCGGGCCCGCCCGAGCTCGCGGCGCAGCGACAGGCCGGCGTACGGCGTGGGCACGGCGACGGTGACCGGTGCCAACGGGTCCGTGGCCTGCGCGTCGGCGATCAGCGCGAACAGGGCGTCTCGGGCCGGGCGGCCGGGGACGGCCGCGACGGTGGGGACGCCCCCGAGACCGACGTGGGCCCCCGCGTCCCCCTCGGGTCCTGCCATCGGGCGGAGGCTACCGACCGGCGGTGACCGGCCGGCCGGGCGGCGCCGCTGCGCCGCGTCTCCCGGCGGGGGGAGGGGGGCGAGCGCGAGATCGGCGTGGCCCTGTGCCATCCTGGACCCTTCATGGAGGTGAATCTCAGGCCCGCGGCCAAGCGACTGCTGATCACGATCCTGGTCGGCGGGGTCGCGGTCGGGGCGTGCGTCGCGGCCCTGCTGCCCGCGACGGCGGTCTTCGCCAAGAGCTTCTCGTATCAGAGCAACGCGGTGGCCCAGCTCAAGGCTCTCGACCAGCGCTCCACGGTCTACGACGCCAGCCTCGACCCGATCGGCCAGCTCGGCGTCCAGAACCGTCAGGTCGTCCCGCTGTCCCAGGTGCCCAAGATCATGCAGGAAGCGGTGATCTCGGTCGAGGACCGGACGTTTTGGACCAACGACGGGATCGACATCCACAGCGTCTTTCGGGCCGCGGTCGCCAACATCTCGTCGGGCGCCATCCAACAGGGTGGCTCGACCATCACCCAGCAGCTCGTGAAGCAGCGGATCCTGACGTCCGCGCGCACCGTGAACCGCAAGGTGAAGGAGATCATCCTCGCCTTGCGGCTCAACAAGAAGTTCTCGAAGCGTCAGATCCTCGAGCAGTACCTCAACACCGTCTACTTCGGTCAGGGATCGTACGGGGTGAAGGCGGCCGTCGAGCGTCTGTTCCTCACGCCTGCCCCCGGCTCGTTGGTCGGGTACCAGAGTCAGAGCCTGGCGGACATCACGATCGCGCAGGCGGCGCTGCTCGCCGGGGTGATCAACAACCCCGAGGGCGACAACCCGTTCTCGAACCCGGCCGGCGCCCGCTACCGCCGCCACCTGGCGCTGCAGTCGATGCTCTCGCAGCACTACATCACCGCGGCGCAGGCTTCCGCCGCCGACCAAGCCGCGCTCCCGACGATCAAGCCCCCGGCGGACCTGCGCCCAACCAACGCCTGGGTCTCGCAGGTCGAAGACGAGCTCTTGAACAACCCGGTCTACTCGGCGCTCGGCAAGACGGTCCAGGAACGCCAAGCCGCGGTCCTCAAGGGTGGCCTGGAGATCTTCGCCACCGAGGACCCCCGTCTCCAGAACGACGCCCAGAGCGCGGTGGACCGGATCTTGAGCTCACCGTCGGGGTTCACGGGTTCGTTGGTCGCGATCGACCCGTCGACCGGTGAGGTCAAGGCGATGGTCGGCGGCCCCGGCTTCAACACAAGCCAGTTCAACATCGCCACCTCGTATCCCGGGCGCCAGGCCGGGTCGACCTGGAAGACGATCACGCTCGCCGCGGCGATGGAATCGGGGTTCTCGCCCAATGACATCGTGGACGGCACGTCGCCGTGCAACCTGCCCCCGTGGGGCATGACGCAGAACGCGGAGTCCGGCGTCGGTCCCATGACGCTCCGGACGGCGACGGCGAACTCGGTGAACTGCGCCTTCGCCCGCACCGAGCTCGCGGTCGGATTCCCGAAGCTCATCGACACCGCGCACGCGATGGGCATCACCCAGAACACCCTCAAGCCGATCCTCACGCTGACGCTCGGCACCGTCGAGTCGACCGCGCTCGAGATGGCCACTGTGGCGTCCACGGTCGCCAGCGGCGGGATCCACCACGCGCCCCTCTTCGTCAGCAAGATCGTCGGCCCCGACGGCCAGGTCATCTTCGACGCCAAGAACGTCGCGGGGACCCGCGTGATCAGCGAGGACAGCGCCGACTGCGAGACGAGCCTGCTCCAGGGCGTGATCACGGGCGGCACCGGTACCGGCGCCGCCCTGTCCGGCGGCCGGCCCGTCGCCGGTAAGACCGGCACCACCGACGGCCAGGTCGACGCCAACTTCCTCGGCTTCACGCCGCAGCTGGCGACCTTCATCTGGCACGGCAACCCAGTGGGGCGCGTTCCGGGAGCCGGCTTCGGCGGTAACTACCCGGCGAGCGCGTTCAAGGACTTCATGGACGCCGCGCTCACCGGTGAGCCCAACCTTCCACTGCCCGCGCCGGGACCGGCGTGTGCCCGGCCCGGGGCGCTCATCACGCCCCTCGGTCGTGTGGCGAGCGCCAGCCTTCCCCAGGTCGGCGGCGCGACGCCCCCGGTCACCCAGCCGCCGACTGTCGTGATCACCCCGCCGCCGACCCCTCCGACCACCACCACGACCCCCACTACGCTCCCGGTCACGACGACCGGTCCTTAGCGCGCATGGCCGATGGCGTGTCGCGGCCCGTAGGGTGCGACGCGTGAGTGATCTCGGGCCGCTGCTCGAACTCCAGGAGCACGACCTCGCGATCGACCGGCTGCGCCACGACCGGGCGACCCTGGCGGAGCGGGACCGGCTGGCCGCGTTGACCGACGAGCAGACGGAGCTGGCGTCGTCGCGTGCGATCCAGACGGTCGAGCGTGACGAGTTCGCCCGTCATGAGCAACGTCTCGCTGACGAGGCCCAGCAGCTCGGCGAGCAGATCGCCGCCGCGGAGCGGCGCCTCTACTCGGGTGAGGTGAGCTCCCCCCGCGAGCTCCAGGCCCTCCAAGCCGACGTCGAGCAGCTGCGCCGCCGCCGAGGCTCGGTCGAGGACCGGGAGCTCGCAGCCATGGAGCAGCGTGAGCCGCTCGACCAGGTGATCGCCGCGCTCGACGCACGCCGAGACGAGCTCGACGCCGAGGCCGCCGGAGTGCAGGGTGAGCTGACCGCACGCGAGGGTGAGGTCGACGCAGCTCTCATCGCCGAGCGGGCCGAGCGTGATCAGGTGGCGGCCGGTATCGGCCCGACCTTCGTCGCGGACTACGAGCGGCGCCGGGAACGGGCCCGCGGCGTGGGCGCCGCCCGGCTCGTCGGGTCGACCTGTCAGGGCTGCCATCTCTCGATCCCCGCCACCGAGGTCGACCGCATCCGCCACCAGCCCCCGGGCACCCTCTCGTACTGCGACAACTGCGGCTGCATCCTCGTGCCGTGAGCAGCCCGGGTGAGGTCCTCATCTTCTGCGACGGCGGCGCGCGGGGAAACCCTGGTCCCGCCGCGATCGGGGCGCTGGTCTTGGATCCCGCCACCGACCCGCCGACTCGGCTCGCCACGGTCAGCGAGCGGATCGGCGTGGCCACGAACAACGTCGCCGAGTACCGGGCGCTCATCGCCGGGCTGCACGCGGCGGTGCCGTACGGCGCGCGGGTCGCCCACGTCCGCGCCGATTCCATGCTCGTGATCCGCCAGCTCCAGGGCGCCTGGCGGGTCAAGCAGCCCCACCTGCGCCCCTTGCACGAGGAAGCGCGGGCACTCCTCGCCGCCTACGAGGTCGTCGACCTCGCGCACGTCCCGCGCGAGCAGAACACCGACGCCGACCTCCTCGTCAACGCGGCCCTCGACCAGGGATGACCCCGTGCTCCTCTGGTACACGGCGCTGTCGGTTCTCGTCGTGGCCGGCGTCTTTCGCAGCAGCGGCCTCGACTATCGCGTCATCGCCCTCGGCGCGATGGTTCCCCTCCTCGTCGACGTGCCCCTCGGTCACCGGGCCGTCGGCCACTCACTCGTCTTCGCGGTGGCGCTGCTCGTCGTCGTGATGACGCTGACCGCCGGGCGGTCCCGGCTGCTCCGTCGCCGGCTGCTGTGCCTCCCCATCGGCGTGTTCGTCGGGCTCGTCCTCTCCGGCGCGTTCACCCAGGACCAGGTGTTCTTGTGGCCGTTCCTCGGCAGCGCCGGCCACCACGGTCTCGTGCCGGTCTGGTGGGCGGTGCTCATCGAGGAGCTCGTGGGCCTGGTCGGGTGGTGGTGGATCGTCGGGCAGTACGACCTCTACCTCGAAGCGCCACGACGAGAGTTCCTCCGCACCGGGCGGCTCCACGAGAGCCCCCCGGCGTGATCGTGCTCGTCCGCCACGGCGAGACGGACGCCAACCGGGCCGGCCTGCTCCTCGGGCGGGCCGACCCGCCGCTCAACGCACGGGGCCGTCAGCAGGCGGCGGCCGCCGCCGCCGCGCTCGCCCACGAGGTCGCACCGGTCGTGCTCGTCAGCCCGCTACTGCGGACTCGAGAGACCGCCACCCTGATCGGGGAAGCAACGGGCGCGCCCGTCACGCTCGACGAGCGTCTGCTCGAGCTCGACTACGGCGAGTGGGACGAGCGTCGGGTCGCCGAACTACCCGTCGACACGGTGCAGCGCTGGCGCGCCGACCCCACGTTCGCGCCCCCGGGAGGTGAAAGTCTCGCCGAGCTCCGCCGCCGCGTCGCGCCGGTCGCGGCCGAAGCGTTCGAGCAGGCCGGTGACCGGACTGTGATCGTCGTCAGTCACGTGTCTCCGATCAAGGCACTGATCCTCTGCGCCCTCGACCTCGACGACGGCTACGCCTGGCGGCTACGCCTCGACGTCGCATCGATCTGCCGCCTCGGGCCCGGACCGCTGGGCCCGGCCCTGATCAGCTTCAACGAGACCGGCCACCTGCGCTGACCGGCCCCGGCGACGCGACGATCAGTCGGCGCGCACCGGGATGCCCACGCGGGCGGGCCGGGCGTGGGCGCCGGCTTCGTCCACCATGAAACGACCCTCGCCCGGGCCGTCGGCGACCGGCATGCCGAGCGCGTCGAGCAGCGCCCGGTCCTCTGCGGCGGAGCGGCCCACGGTCGTGAGGTAGTTCCCCACGATCAAGGCGTTCGCCCCCGCCAGCAGCCCCATCGACTGCAGCTCGCCGAGCACCAGCTCGCGACCTCCCGCCAGTCGCAGCCACGCCGACGGCAGCACGAGACGAAACAGCGCGATGGCCTGCAACGCCTCGCGTGGGGATAGGACCGCCTCGTCGGCGAGCGGTGTCCCCGGGCGGGGATCCAAGAAGTTGATCGGAACCTCGCAGGGTCCGAGCTCGGCGAGCTCGAACGCGAAGTCCACCCGCTGCTCGAGCGTCTCGCCGAGCCCGAGGATCCCGCCGCAGCACAGCTCCATGCCGGCGCCGAGCGCCCGGCGAGCGGTCTCGACCCGGTCGTCGTAGGTATGGGTGGTGCAGATACGCGAGAAGACGGCGCGGGAGGTCTCGAGGTTGTGGTTGTAGCGGCGCACACCGGCGGCAGCGAGCCGATCGGCTTGCGCCTGGTCGATCAGCCCGAGCGAACACGCCACCTCGAGCCCGGTCTCGCTCCGGACCACCTCGACCGCTTCGAGCACCCGACGCAAGAGCCGCTCTTCAGGTCCCCGCACGGCGACGACGATGCAGAACTGGGTGGCTCCCGCGGCGCGGGTGGCGCGCGCGGCGTCGAGAACCTCGTCGACGTCGAGGAACGCGTACACGTCGGCGTCGGTCTCGAATCGTGCCGACTGCGAGCAAAAGGCACAGTCCTCAGGGCACGCACCCGACTTGGCGTTCAAGAGGCTCTCGAGCTCCACCGCCGGTCCGCAATGGGCAAGCCGGACGCGGTGGGCAGCGCGATCAGATCCGGGAGCGCGTCGAGGGGGAGCGCCGCCACAGCGTCGACCTCGGCGCGGCGCAACGGCTCCCCATCATCGACGAGGCGAGCCTCGGCTCGGGTCAACGCAGCGGGCACGGCCATCGGCCCGAGAGCGTAGGGCCCCGAACCCCCGGACCCGGCCCGTGGCGTACCGGTGTCGCCCGGGCGGCAGCCGTGGGAGACTGAGCGTGGTGGCGAGTCGGCCAGGCGGCCGCGTACCGGCTTGACCGGTCCGAGGAACGTCCGGACTCCACAGGGCACGGTGCTGGGCAACACCCAGTCGGGGTGACCCGCAGGAAAGTGCCACAGAGAACAGACCGCCGATGGCGGCACCAGCCGCACAGGCAAGGGTGAAACGGTGCGGTAAGAGCGCACCAGCGCCCGGGGTGACCCGGGCGGCTTGACAAACCCCACCGGGAGCAAGGCCAGACAGGGGGAGGACTGCCCGTCCGCAAACACCCCCGGGTGGGCTGCTAGAGCCGGCGGGTAACCGTCGGCCGAGAGGGATGGCCGCCCCGGGACGTCGCCAGACGCCCCGGACAGAATCCGGCGTACCGGCCGACTCGCCACCATCCCCTTATGGCACAAGGCTTCTGGGCCATCGAAGCAGGCGTGGTCCTCAGTTAGTCCTCAGCTGGTC